>Ga0247844_1000414_pt1 | contig 92144 bp, 94 predicted proteins | sample LaCtaG_FD_192421 | JGI IMG/M metagenome (GOLD analysis project Ga0247844, IMG submission 192421) | Freshwater microbial communities from meromictic Lake La Cruz, Castile-La Mancha, Spain - LaCruzMarch201714.5m_1 | ecosystem: Environmental > Aquatic > Freshwater > Lake | place: Spain: Castile-La...
ATCGGATCGTACCAGTCGCCCCCATGACAACTCGCCTGCTGCTGCTCAGCAATGGCCATGGGGAAGACCTAATCGCGATGCGGATTATTGAAGCGCTTCAGCTGCAAGCGCGCGAGCTCGGAATTAGTGAACTGGAGATAAGTGTTCTTGCTCTTGTGGGGGAGGGCAAAAGCTTTGCCAAATTAAACAATGTGCAGTGCCTTGGGCCTCTTCAGCGATTGCCCAGTGGTGGTTTTAGCAACCAAAGCTTTTGGGCGTTGTTAAAGGATTTATGGGCTGGTCTGGGGCCCTTGAGCTTGGCCCAAATTCGCAGCATCCGGCGCTGGTGCAAGCAAGGCGATGGGGCTGTATTGGCAGTGGGCGATCTTCTGCCTTTAATCCTGGCCTGGGGCAGCGGCAGGTCTTATGGCTTTATCGGCACCCCAAAAAGCGACTACACCTGGAGCAGTGGCCCCGGCCGCAATCCCCTAGCCGATTCCTATCACCGGCTGAAGGGCAGTGAATGGGATCCCTGGGAGTGGGCCTTGATGGCAAGGCCAAACTGCCGCTTGGTGGTGTGCCGTGATCCGCTCACCGCACGGGGTTTAAGGCGCCATGGAGTGGCAGCCCTTGCCCCTGGCAATCCAATGCTGGATGGATTTGAGATACAACCAGTTCCTCTGGCCCTCAGCGAAATGCAGCGGGTTTTGCTGCTTCCTGGTTCCCGTTGCCCAGAGGCATTAGAAAATTTAAAAAGACTATTAATTTCCTTAGCCCAGCCTGTGGCGCCAACATCACGGGTTTTACTACTGGCCTGTGGTGCAACCCCCGCAGCTGCTGAATTGGAACCCCTCTTCGCCGCATTGGGTTATCACAGCACTGTTATTCCCCTTGGCAGCAAAGCCCAAGGGGCCTGGCAGGGGCCCGCCGGTTTACTGCTTTTAGGCACTCGCTTATTTCCCACCTGGGCACCTTGGGCCCAGGTGGGGGTGGCCTGCGCCGGTACCGCCACAGAGCAACTGGTGGGTATTGGTTGTGCTGTGCTGTCTTTAGCAGGGCCAGGGCCCCAATTCACCCTCGGTTTTGCCAAACGTCAGAGCCGTTTATTGGGAGGTGCCGTGCGGGTTTGCCGCAAAGGCCCAGAACTGCAAAGAGCGCTGGAATTACTACTGAAATCTCCAGCTCTGCAACTAGAACTTGGCCGGATTGGGCGGCAGCGGATGGGGCCCCCCGGTGGCAGTGCAGCAATAGCCACCTTGATCAAGGAGCAGCTGCTCACTAACTGCGATGTTCAAATATCGAACCGAAATGCAAACGATCCAGCTCTGAAAACACCGGAATGCATTTAAAACACTGCAAAGCAAGCTCAAGCCGCTCCTCCCGCTCGAGCATGCGATGCAGTTGCTGCCGTGCTGGCAACAGATAACGCACATCGTTGGCGGCATAGGCCAATTGCTGATCTGTTAACTCATCAACCCTGCCCCAGTCACTACTTTGGGCCTGTTTATCCAGCTCAACCCCCACCAGCTCCTGCACCACCTCTTTGAGGCCATGGCGGGGGCTATAGGTGCGCCCAAGGCGACTTGCCACCTTGGTGCAAAAGATTGGATTCACCTTGATCGCCAAACCAGAGGCCAATGCCGCCACATCAAAACGGGCGAAATGAAATACCTTTTCAATTGCAACGGCTTCCATTAACTGCTGCAGTTTTGGTGCATTCGTTTGCCCCCGGCTGATCCGGATGCAGCTCACGCGATCCTGATCGTCGCAAATTTGCACAAGGCACAAACGGTCGCGGCCATGCACCAACCCCATCGCTTCTGTATCTACCGCCAATGCAGTGCAGCCGCGATATTTTTCAAACCACTCGCTACTTAAATCGGAATTAAATACAGCGAATTCCTTTGCTGGTGGCAGTGCTTCTGGAGCCATAGCAGGGGAGAACAGGCGGATTCAACTTAGTAGGGGGAATCGATCACAGTGAATAACCTTTACCTTCAAGCCGCTGCGTTAGCCCGTTAATTAATTCGATGGACCAGGTTCTCTCCTCCACCTTGCTGCTCACCCTATTGATGGGGATCGGGCTGGTGTTCTTTTTAAGGGCCGCCAGTAAAGACCGCACCACAATTGTGGAAGTGAATAGCTCTCGGCCTCCTTTAGAGGTGCTCGAGGGCCTAGATCAATGGCTGCAGCAGCGGGGCTGGCAAGCTATCGCCGGAGATCCAGAACAACAGCTTTTGCGCTTTGAAGGCCAGGTGGAGGCCAGTATTCCGTTGGCTGTATTGCTCAGCGTTTTAGGTGCTTCCGGCGCAACTGCTCTTGGGCTGGTTGTGCGTCAATTACTGCCCTCCTATGGCTACTGGCCGTTGCTGCTTGCCTTGGTGGGTCCGTTAGCGGGGCGCATTTACTTAACTAAGGCACGCCGCCAAGAAACATTGGAGCTAAAGCTCTTACCGCCCCAAGGCTTTATACCCACAACTTTGAAATTGCGGGCCCATCGGGATGAATTAATTGCCCTTGAGCGCAGCTTGGGCCGATCATTAAATCTGCATAGCGACGGAAAGCTGCTCAGTTCACCGCTCTGATCCCGCCCCTAATGCGGAAACTAATTTTTTTGCTGGCCACATTTTTAATATCAGCAACTCCAACACCAGCTGGAGCAGTTGATGCCAGAAAAGGTTTGCTTGAACTACTAGAAAACCTGCAGGAGGGGCCCCCAACCCTGCAGCTACAAGACTTCTCCTTACCGGTTCCAACTGGCCGCACAAAAAATTGGCGCGGCACCAGAAACCACCCACGGGAATTGGCAATCCTTGTTTTGGCAGGCCACGCTGATTCCCAACGCCTAGGAGGATCTGGCACCCCTGGAGAAGCGGTGGGAATAAAGGGCGCAACACCGATGGATCCAACCATCACAGACGAGCTCTACTGGAATCTGCTAACAGCCCAACGGATAGTAAAAATTGGTAGCGAGCGAGGCTTGAATATTCGTTATTACGACCCCGGCCTACGCACGATTCGCAATACAAATAACCCTCTCTCAAATTGGAGTGTTGGCTCTGCCCACGCAGATTTAGGGGGATATGTGCTCGAGATTCACTACGACGCTTACAGCCCCCATGGCAGCGGTGCAGGAATAATTCCAGCTGTGCGCTATGAATTTTCTCGCCTAGATGAGGCTTTAGCTGAGGTATTTGGTGGCTACCCCTACAACTATCGCGGCATGCTTGGCGCGCCGCGGCGGGGCATCTCGATGCTTGAAATCGATCGTTTGGAAGGGGTTTTGGAACGCAACCTGCGCGATCCCCTCAGTAGAGATGCCAGCCTCAACGCCATCGCAGAACGGGTGGTTCAAGCCCTGCAGAATGGATTAGCCGATGGCGCCAGTGGGGGCGCAACGCGCAATTAATGAGTTATCTCCAAGCCAATCTTGGGGTTTGGTGAATATATCTGTAAGCAACGCTTCCCTGCTACCCGGCTCTACTTGATAGCCATATTCCCACCGCACCAAAGGCGGTAAAGACATCAAGATTGATTCAGTGCGGCCATTTGTTTGTAAACCAAAAATTGTGCCGCGATCAAATACCAAATTGAACTCCACATAACGGCCGCGCCTATAAAGCTGAAACTGGCGTTCTCTTTCCCCATAGGCAAGCCCATTGCGCTTTTCCACAATTGGGATGTAGCTCCCTAAAAATGCATTTCCGCAGGCGGAAGCCAATTTAAATAAATCTTCCCAGCTGCGATCTGGAATATTTCCAGCCGCACATTTAGCTGCCGCCCCATCCGGATTTGAGCCGCGATAAATCGCCCCGCCCGGCTCTTGATAGTCGTAAAAGATTCCACCAATACCCCTGGTTTCAGCTCGATGTTTGAGATAAAAATATTCATCACACCAGGGTTTAAAAATCGGAAAATAAGCTTTATTTACACTGTCGCAGGCAGTTTTTAGGCTGCGATGGAAATGCTTTGCGTCTTCAAGAAATGGGTAGTAAGGAGTGAGATCAGCGCCGCCGCCAAACCACCACACAGGCCCAGCTTCGAAATAGCGGTAGTTGAGATGCACTGTTGGCACATAGGGGTTCCGCGGGTGCAACACCATTGATGTGCCTGTGGCAAACCACGGTTCCCCCTCAGCCTCAGGCCGTTGGCTAAGGATTGATGGGGGCAAATTATTGCCTTCCACTTCCGAAAAATTAACGCCGCCCTGTTCAAAAATCCGCCCCTCCTTCATTACCCGCGAACGTCCGCCGCCCCCTTCAGGGCGAAGCCAACTTTCCTCAGCAAAACAACCCCCACCATCCAGCTGCTCCAAGCCAGCACAAATACTGTCTTGCAAGCCCATAAGTAGGGCCTTCATGCGTTCGCGTGAATCAGTGGGAGGAGCAGGATTTATCAAATCAAAACAGCGCACAACAACGCCAATACCTTTTCATGGATGCCCCAACCAGAGCAAGGGCCCTTAACAGGGCTCCCTAGGATCCAAATCAAGAGGCGGGGCAGCTATGGCGACCAGAGAAGAAGCTCTCAAAGCCTTAGCAGGCATAAAAGATGCTGGCAGCGGTAAATCCTTGCTGGAATTGGGCTGGATCAGCCAGTTGCGGCTTCAGCAGGAGCGAGCGGTATTTCAACTCTCTCTGCCTGGTTTTGCCCAAACCCAAAGGGATCGCATCGCAACTGAGGCCCGCGAGAAACTTGAGCAGCTCGAAGGCATTAGTGAGGTGCAAATTGAACTTGCTACGGCCCCCGAAACCCCAGCCATTGGCGCTGCGGGTCATGGTCAGTTGCAACCCAAGCAAGCCATTCCTGGTGTTGCCCAGGTGATTGCTGTTAGTAGCGGCAAGGGGGGGGTTGGCAAAAGTACGGTTGCAGTGAATCTGGCCTGCGCGTTAGCGAGGCAAGGGTTGCGGGTGGGTTTGCTTGATGCCGATATCTATGGCCCAAATGCTCCCACCATGCTTGGCGTAAGGGATCAAACCCCTGGGGTGCAAGGAGAAGGCGAAAACCAAAGGCTCACCCCCATCGCCAGTTGTGGATTGGTGATGGTTTCTATGGGGTTATTAATAAAGGCCGAGCAAGCGGTGGTTTGGAGAGGGCCAATGCTCAACGGCATCATCCGCCAATTTTTGTATCAGGTGGATTGGGGCACTTTGGATTTTTTAGTGGTTGATCTCCCCCCGGGCACTGGCGATGCTCAACTCAGCCTGGCCCAAGCCGTACCGATAGCTGGTGTGGTGGTAGTTACAACGCCTCAACAGGTAGCGCTGCAAGACGCCCGCCGCGGCTTAGAGATGTTTCGTCAAATGGGAATAACAATTTTAGGAATCGTTGAAAATATGAGTTGGTTTATCCCGCCCGATCAACCGGAACGCAAGTATCCAATCTTTGGCAGTGGTGGAGGCAGCAACCTAGCCGCTGCAGCCCAAGTGCCTTTACTTGCACAAATCCCTTTGGAATTACCGGTTCAACAAGGCGGTGATCAAGGGCGACCCATCACTATTGCCAACCCGGAAAGTGCTGCCGCTATGGCCTTTATAGATTTAGCAACGCAAGTGCAGCAGCTTTGCGTGCCTAAACAGCCATGAAGCTGGGGGCGAAAGCAAGCCGTAAATGGCCTTGGCGAAATATTGATCCATTGCTTTGGGGTATACCCATCGCAATGACTATTTTGGCTGGTTTGTTAATCGCCAGCACTCAAAGGGAAGCGCCCCTTGCCGATTGGAAAAACCATTGGATTACAGGAGCAATTGGCCTAGCAATAGCGGCCCTGCTTGCAAAGATCGATCTCGACAAATTAAAACCGCTGCTGCTTCCTATTTATCTACTCACCCTAACCAGCCTGTTTGGTGTGAAATTAATGGGCACCAGCGCCCTTGGGGCCCAACGCTGGATATCAATCGCAGGGTTGCATGTGCAGCCTTCTGAATTCGCAAAGTTGGCGGCAATTTTGTTATTGGCTGGAATTCTTGCAAAACATCCCATTGAAAGACCGGTTGATTTAATTCGCCCCCTTGCGGTGATCTCATTGCCGTGGGCGCTGGTATTTCTGCAACCCGATCTAGGCACCTCCTTGGTTTATGGCGCAATCGTTTTAGCAATGCTTTTTTGGGCTGGGCTGCCCTTGCCATGGCTGCTGTTGCTGCTGTCACCATTGGCTACTGCCATTATTGCGGGCGCATTTCCAATAGCGCTTCTGCCTTGGTTTGGCCTCTTGGCATTCATGAGCTGGCGCAGCCTGCCTTGGAAACGTATTGGCTCTGCAATTGCTTTAACGCTGAATTCAATATTTGCCCTTCTTACCCCATTTCTCTGGACCCATGGATTAAAAGATTATCAAAAAGATCGCTTAATTCTTTTTTTAGATCCCTCTAAAGATCCCCTCGGTGGTGGTTATCACTTAATCCAAAGCCAAATCGGTATTGGTTCTGGCCAATTATTTGGCACCGGATTAATGCAGGGTAACCTCACAAAATTACAATTTATTCCCGAACAACATACCGATTTCATCTTCAGTGCTCTGGGGGAGGAACTGGGTTTTATTGGCGCACTTTTGCTGTTGTTGGCCTACGGCCTATTTAGCTGGAAATTACTGCAGGTGGCCGGCATCGCCGGTAACGATTTCGAATCTTTGGTGGTAATTGGCATACTCTCAATGGTGATGTTTCAAGTGGTGATTAATATTTCAATGACAATTGGCCTCGGCCCGGTAACCGGAATCCCTCTGCCTTGGATGAGTTATGGCCGTTTTGCCATGTTTGTGAATTTCATAAGTGTTGGTTTAGTGGCATCGGTGCAGCGGCGAGCAAAAAAAAGTGGCCTCAAATTGCGGTGAGCAAAATCCCTTTATTGGTTGAGCTGCGCCAAGAATTAGCAGCAGCAGTTCCAATTGGCGGCGCTGATGAAGTGGGGGTTCGGCGGCAATGGTGGGCCGCTCTAGCGGTATTGCAAGAAATGTTGGTGGAGCTACCAAGCCCCCATGGGCTTTGGTTAGCAGCACCCCTGCCTGCTTTATACGAACCATCTTTGTTGCAACGCTTTCATGGCTGGGTATGGACCCCAGCAAATCCAGCTAACCAGCGCCCTGAACTGCCAGGAAGCAGCCCCCAGCAACAAAAGTTGGGGCCAAAAATCTGGCAACTGTTGTTAAACGAATCAGACGGCACAGATCCATTGCTGGTGCTGATCACAGCCAAATTGCAGGTGGCCCTAGCGCTAAATGGGGAACCGCAACGGCGTCAGTTGCTGGTGAGCTTTGATCAGCAACTTTTAGCTCGCCTATTGCAGGGTTTAGGAGCTCGCCTTTCAGCCGACAATCCAATCGCGGCTGTTGATCTGCAGCAAAAGCTAGAAAAGCTGGGGCCTTTGCATAGTTCGTTAAAGGCAGCCGAACTGTTTTGGCCACGGGTGGCAGAACGTTTAGCGGCAGCAGCCCCGAGCCTCACTCTGATGAGTGCCCCAAAGGAATCGCACAACGCTTCAGGCGCAAATGATCAACTCGGTTTACTAGAGGCGCTTGCCCATGAAGTGCGGACGCCCCTTGCCACAATTCGCACCCTGATTCGCTCATTACTGCGGCGCCAAGATTTGCCCAGCGTTGCGCAAACCCGTTTGCGCCAGATCGATTCGGAATGCAGTGAGCAAATCGATCGATTCGGCTTGATCTTTTATGCCGCGGAAGCGCAGCGGCAGCCCAAGGGGGAAAGGCTGCTGGCTCGCACCAACCTTGCGGCACTCCTGCTAGAGCTCCAACCAAGTTGGGAAAATCAGTTGCAGCGCCGCGAACTGCAGCTGGATTTAAAAATTGGCGTGGATCTGCCTGCAGTAATGAGTGATCCGGCCCTGCTCGAAAAAATGCTTGCGGGGCTAATGGATCGTTTTAGCCGCACCTTGCGACGCGGCGCGAAGGTAAAGGTGGAACTTCAAGCGGCAGGCGACAACTTGAAATTACGTTTTAGCGGCAATCTAAATAACAATCTAGATAGCGTAAATACACTGGAACCCAGCCATGAGTCGATGGTAGGGCCAGTGCTCACCTGGGATCCTGGCACTGGCAGCCTTCAATTAAGCCCCCAAGCCACCCAACAACTTTTTGCCAGCCTTGGTGGCAGATTTACCGAAAGACGGGGCAGCAACCTCACCCTTTATCTACCGGTGGCAAAACTTGCCATTGTTGAAGGCTGTGAAGAGAGCAACGCCAACGCGTTTTGAACCGCCTTTGAGTGCTAGCTTCCAGCCAAATTACTCCCTGGCTTCAATGTCCTCGGTAGGAACCCTCACCGGCCAGCTTCCTGGTTTCATCGGTAGCACCGGTGGCTTATTAAATGCCGCCGAAACCGAAGAGAAATACGCCATCACCTGGAGCAGTAATTCGTCCCAGGCCTTTGAACTGCCAACAGGTGGTGCAGCGATGATGAACTCAGGCGAAAACATCATGTATTTCTCCCGCAAGGAGCAATGCCTCGCCCTAGGCACTCAGCTGCGCACCAAATTCAAGCCCAGGATTGAGGATTACAAGATCTACCGGATTTATCCTGGTGGCGACATTGAATTCCTTCATCCTGCAGATGGTGTGTTCCCAGAGAAAGTAAAAGAAGGTCGTGCGATGGTTGGCCACAACCCCCGCCGTATTGGCCAGAATCCAAATCCTGCCAATTTAAAATTCAGCGGTCGCGAAACTTTCGACAATTAATTTAATAACTATTCCAATAACTGAAGTGCTTTCAGCGATCAACTTTTGAGTTGATTAAATTCTTCATCTAGATGGTCTGTTCAAACCAAGGCAGCAGCTTCGAACCAATTTGGCGGCGCTGGCCCGCAGACCTAGAAACCCCCCTTAGCACTTGGCTCAAGGTGGGGCACAGTCGCCCCTACGGATTCTTACTTGAATCTGTTGAAGGGGGAGAGCAACTGGGGCGATGGAGTTTTGTAGCTAGCGATCCCCTATGGGTGCTCACCAGCCGCGGCGGCAACAGCAGCCTCGATCACCGCGATGGCAGCAGCATCAAGCTGCAAGGCAATCCGTTTGAACTTCTGCGGGAGTTGCTGCTTCCATATCATTCAACCCCGATCCCAGGCTTGCCTCCTGTTGGCCAACTCTTTGGCTTTTGGAGTTATGAATTAATCCAATGGATTGAACCCAGCGTTCCCGTGCATCCCCGCGGCCCGGATGATCTCCCCGATGGCTGCTGGATGTTTTGCGACAGCTTGCTGGTGTTTGATCAGGTGCGCCGCCAAATCACCGCGATTAGTTACGCAAACCTCAGCGATGGAGTTGATTCGAGCCAGGCAAAAGCAGAAGCCAGTGAACGGCTGGAAGCACTAGAGCAACGCTTACATCAACCATTACCTGCCGGAATCTCACCACTGCAATGGCGAGATCAATCCGCCGATCAGTTGCCAATCACCAGCAACACCACAAAAGCAGCCTTTGAAGCCTCGGTTGCCAAAGCCGAAGAACACATCCTTGCCGGGGATGTATTTCAACTGGTACTGAGCCAACGGCTTGAAGCGGAGGTGCAGCGGGATCCCTTCGAGCTATATCGCAGCCTGCGCATGGTTAATCCCTCGCCATATATGGGCTTTTTTGCTTTTAACGGTTGGTATCTAATCGGCTCCAGCCCGGAAGTGATGGTAAAAGCCGATCCCCAAGCTGATGGCACGGTGAAAGCAACGGTGCGGCCGATTGCAGGCACCCGCCGCCGCGGTGCAACCGAAAGCGACGATTTAGCCCTTGAACAGGAATTATTAGCTGATCCCAAAGAAAGGGCAGAACATGTGATGTTGGTTGATTTAGGTCGCAACGACCTGGGCCGGGTATGCCAACCCGGCAGCGTTGCCGTGCAGGAGTTGATGGTGATCGAGCGTTATTCCCACGTGATGCATATCGTTTCCCAAGTAGAAGGGGTATTGCGAGCTGATGCCGATGTGTGGGATCTACTTCAAGCCAGCTTTCCGGCGGGCACCGTTAGCGGCGCGCCAAAAATTAGGGCCATGCAATTGATTAACGAATTGGAACCAGGGGTTAGGGGCCCCTATTCAGGGGTTTATGGGGCTATAGACCTTAGCGGCGCCCTCAATACAGCAATCACAATCCGCACCATGGTGGTTCGCAGTAATGGCAAAGGGGGCTGGCGGGTTCAGGTGCAAGCAGGGGCAGGGATTGTGGCTGATTCAGATCCGAGCTCTGAATACGAGGAAACCTTGAATAAAGCCCGCGGTTTGCTTAAGGCATTGGCCTGCCTTTCATGAGCAAAAGTTTGCTGAAAGGCTTTGAAGTAGAGCTCTACACCGGTAGAGCTGATGGCACGGTAGTGGGCTGTTCAGCGGAGGCTGCCGCTGCGCTTCCAGGGGTTGTAACCGAACCTGATTGCCGCAACCTTGAATACATCACTGCACCGGAAGCGAGCTACAGCAAACAGTTGGAACTACTGCTGGAGCCTCGCCGGCAATTACGCCGCTGGCTGCAACCCAAAGGCCTCACCCTGCTACCTGGCAGCACCCTCAGCCTTGGCGATAGTGCAATATTTCAACGCTCTGATCCCAACAACCCATATCACCACTACATCGAAACCACCTACGGCACCCGGGTAGTTACCGCCAGTGTTCATATCAATTTGGGCCTTGAAAACCCAGAGCAAATTTTTGCGGCTTGCCGTTTATTGCGCTGTGAAGCGGCCTTATTGCTAGCCCTGAGCGCAAGTTCGCCATTTCTCGATGGCAAACCCACTGGAGCCCATTCACAACGGTGGTTGCAATTCCCAATTACCCCAGTTCAGGTGCCACTTTTTAGTGGCCACAGCGAATACGTGGCCTGGATGGAAAGCCAATTAAGCATCGGAAATATGCGTAATGTGCGGCATTTATGGTCGTCTGTGCGGCCAAATGGCCCCGATCGGCCCCACGGTCTTAATCGGGTTGAACTGCGTATTTGCGATTTAATAACCGATCCAAAGCAGTTACTAGCAATCACTGCTTACGCCGAACTGCGGCTGCATCAACTCCTTGAAAACCCAAGCCAACACGATCCCCTCACAGCTAGCAAACTTAATCTGGAGGAATTGCAGCTTCTTGCCGATGCCAACGACAAAGCCGCAGCCAGCTCCAGCCTTGATGCAGTTTTACTGCATTGGCGCGATGGAGAACCGCTCAGCGCTCGGGCATGGCTTGAGAATCAAATAGCGGAAATGCGTCTCTGGCCTGGAGCAAAGGATTTATTGCCCTGGCTTGCTCCCCTTGATGGAATCTTGCAAAACGGCAATACCGCCATGAATTGGCTTTCAAGGCACAAAAATGGCGAAAGCATAAGTTCCCTCATTAGCACAGGTGCAACTGCTATGGAAAATGAAGAAATCCAGGAAGGGGAATCAATTAAAGCAAAAAATGTATCGCCTGGAGCCGCAATAAACGGCGGCTATTTGGGATGATTGATTCACTCAATTCACCTAAGGCTTCGCCGATGCAGCAGACGCTGCCCAGCTCAAATATCTTGATGGGCCGCCGCACCCTAAGGCAATTAAATGAGCGGCTTGAATTGGTGGAAGATCTCTGGCGAACCGTATTACATAGTGAATGCCCCCCTAACCAAGCGGAGCGGCTACTTAAGCTCAAGCAACTTTGCGATGAAGAGGAAACATCAAAAGAAATTATTCGCTTAATTGTAGAGATGGATCTTGCCGAAGCGATCGCTGCAGCAAGAGCATTTTCGCTTTATTTTCAATTAGTAAATATCCTTGAGCAACATATTGAAGAAGATCGCTATTTAGCCACAATGGCGAATGGAGATGATGAGGATGATCCCCTTGAAAATCCATTCACACCCCATCTAGTTAGCCACGATGAACCGGCAACTTTTCAACGTTTATTTCGCCGCTTACGAAGTTTAAATGTGCCGCCGGGGCTACTAGAAACCCTACTGCGCGACCTGGATGTGCGCTTGGTATTTACCGCCCATCCCACCGAAATCGTGCGGCATACAGTTCGGCATAAACAACGCAGAGTAGCTAATCTCATTCAGAAATTAGAAGGCTGTGATCGTGGATTCGGTCCGATAGAAGATCGTCACGTTTTACGCCAGCAATTGGAGGAAGAAATAAGACTATGGTGGCGCACTGATGAATTACATCAATTCAAGCCATCCGTTTTAGATGAGGTGGATTATGCATTGCACTATTTCCAGCAGGTATTATTCCAAGCGCTGCCTCTATTAAGTGAGAGAATTCGCAAAGCATTAGCTTTAAGTTATCCCAATGTAACGCCACCAGAGGATGGCTTTTGCACCTTTGGTTCCTGGGTGGGTGCAGATCGCGATGGCAACCCCTCTGTAACACCAGACATAACTTGGCGTACCGCTTGTTTCCAGCGACGCTTGATGTTGGAGAGATATATATCAGCGGTAGCTCAACTAAAAGATCAATTAAGTATTTCAATGCAATGGAGCCAGGTAAGTGGTGCCTTATTGGAATCACTGGAAATGGATCGATTGCGTTTTCCAGAGATCTATGAACGCCTTGCCGCCCGTTACCGGCTCGAACCCTATCGGTTAAAACTTTGCTACATCCTTGAGCGATTACAACTTACCCAGCAACGTAATGGGCTGCTGGCAACCGCCGGATGGGAAGCACCTAATGATGCCAATGATCCAGCGCCAAGCATCGGCAACTTAGGGGTGCCCCCTGAATTGCATTACCGCTCCTATTTAGATTTTCGCAGCGATCTTGAATTAATCCGAACCAGCTTGCAGGCCACCCAACTCAGCTGCGAACCGCTGCAACGCTTATTAAGCCAGGTGCAAATTTTTGGCTTTACCCTTGCTTCCCTAGATATTCGCCAAGAAAGCAGCCGTCATAGTGAAGCTTTAACAGAACTAAGCCATTACCTACAGCTGCCCATCACCTATGACGCGATGGATGAGGCGCAACGTGTGCAGTGGTTACTGCAGGAACTTCAAACCCGCAGGCCCCTGATTCCCACCGGGCCCCATTGGAGTGCCGCCACCGCCGAAACCTTTGCGATTTTTCGCATGTTGGAGCGTTTACAACAGGAATTCGGTAATCGCATCTGCCGCACTTATGTAATTTCAATGTGCCATAGCCAGTCTGATTTGCTGGAGGTGTTGGTATTAGCTAAAGAGGCAGGTTTAGTTGATCCGGTTGAAGGCAGTACCCGTTTACAAGTGGTGCCATTATTTGAAACGGTAGAAGATTTACGCTGCGCTCCTGCCGTGATGGCAGCATTATTTGAAACTTCTTTCTACCAGAAATTATTGCAAAGCGAAGAAATTCCGCTTCAAGAGGTGATGCTTGGCTACTCCGATAGTAATAAAGATTCTGGCTTTTTATCCAGCAATTGGGAAATCCATCGCGCCCAGATGTCTTTACAAAGTTTATGCAGTAGCCATAAGTTTGGCCTAAGGATTTTTCATGGTCGTGGCGGTTCGGTGAGCCGTGGCGGCGGGCCCGCATATCAGGCGATTTTAGCCCAGCCCAGTGGCACTTTAAGCGGACGCATAAAAATAACGGAACAAGGGGAAGTGCTGGCATCTAAATATGCATTACCTGAGCTCGCTTTATATAATCTTGAAACTGTTACTACAGCTGTTTTACAGAATAGTTTGCTTGGTACAGAGCTCGATGAAACGGAGAATTGGAATCAACTAATGGAACGCCTTGCGGTTTGCTCCAGGCGCCACTACAGGGCCCTAGTGCACGACAACCCCGATCTGGTGGATTTCTTTGAACAGGTAACACCAATTGAAGAAATCAGTAAATTGCAAATCAGTTCTCGACCTGCCAGGCGGCAGCGTGGCGGCCGTGATCTTTCCGCTTTACGGGCTATCCCTTGGGTATTCGGCTGGACCCAAAGCCGCTTCTTGTTACCCAGCTGGTTTGGAGTGGGCGCCGCCATACGCGATGAACTTGATATCGATCCCAAACAACTAGAATTGTTGCGGGTTTTATATCAACGATGGCCCTTCTTTAGGATGTTGATTTCCAAGGTGGAGATGACACTCGCCAAGGTTGATTTAGATCTAGCGCATCACTACGTACAATCGTTAGGTAGCCCGGAAAGCCGCACAGCATTTGAAGCAATTTTTGAGCAGATTTCAAGCGAATATCAACTAACTAAAGATTTAGTACTACAAATTTCTGGCCATAAAAGGCTGCTTGATGGTGATCCTGGTTTACAACAATCAGTAGAACTACGCAACCGCACAATCGTGCCCTTAGGCTTTTTGCAAGTTGCACTTTTAAGGCGATTGCGCAATCAACATAGACAACCGCCAATGAATGAAACAGAAGCAAACGACACAAGAACCTATAGCCGCAGCGAACTGTTACGTGGTGCCTTGCTCACGATTAATGGTATCGCTGCAGGCTTGCGCAACACCGGTTGAACGAAGTTTTAAGCGCCCATAATTAAATGATGCCTTATTTCCGTAGCAGCACTGCCGCGCCCCAATTGCCTGAGGGTTATCAGATTTATTGGCAACCATTGCCAACAGGTGCAGAAGAGGTAAATACATTGCTGCAAAAATGCGGCGCTCCTATCCGCAGCAATGCAAAGGTTGCATTAGCCCTAGAGCGCAGTGCCTGGTCGCTGAGGGTAGAAAAAGAAGATCAGCTAGTGGGATTTCTACGGGTTACAAGCGATGAAGCTCTAAATGCAAATCTTTGGGATCTCGTGGTTTTACCTGAAGAAATAGAAAAACAGAAAATTATGGAGGTGTTGGTTTACAGCTCCCTCAACAGAATGCGCAAGCAATGGCCTGGCTGCAGTATCTCTTTGGCTGCAGGGCCGGAATTGATCCCAGTTCTTGAAACCTATGGATTTAGCTCAGATCCAAACGGCATTCGTGCCATGGGATTAGAGCTGAAATCTGAACTGATTTAGGGGGAAAACGAGCATGGAGGGACTCGAACCCCCGACATTCAGAACCGGAATCTGACGCTCTATCCATCTGAGCTACATGCCCCCACCTAACTAGCCTAGCTGTCAAACCGCCTGCGCCCCATTCTTCTCCACCGCCTGGAGCTCAGCAGCTTTCGCAACTACAGCAACCTGAAATTGGTGCTTGATTCACCGCGTCTGTTGGTACTTGGCCAAAACGGTGAAGGTAAATCCAATCTGCTGGAGGCAGTGGAAATTCTTGGCAGCCTGCGTTCCCATCGCTGCAGCAATGATCGCGATTTAATTCAAAGGGGTGCGAAATCTGGCTTTTTAAGAGCTCAGGCTGGTTTTGATGGAGACGATGAACTGGTGTTGGAACTGCGGCGGGAGGGGGGGCGCAGAGCTCAACGCAATGGCAAGTTGTTAGAGCGGCAGCTCGATTTGCTGGGCCCTTTACGTTGCGTTGGATTCAGCGCCCTTGATTTGGAATTGGTGCGGGGGGAACCAGCCCTGCGGCGCAGCTGGCTGGATCGTGTGGTTTTGCAACTGGAGCCGGTATACGGCGAACTGCTGAGCCGTTATGGCCGCCTACTAAAACAACGCACTCAGCTTTTACGGCGGCAGCTTGGGGGGCCGCTTGGGGGGCAAGCGGAAATGCTGGATGTATTCGATCAGCAATTAGCTGCTGTTGGGGTAAGGCTGCATCGCCGCCGCTATCGCATGCTGCGACGCCTAGAGCCACTGGCGGCACCGTGGCAAGCAAAACTCAGCGGTGGTAGGGAGCAACTGCAACTTCGATACCTTCCTGGCAGTGAATTAGTGGAGCCCGAACAAGAAAGTGTTTGGCAAGCCAGCCTGCTGGCCCAGCTGCAGATGCAACGAGATCAGGAGTTTCGCTTGGGTTTTTGCACGGTGGGTCCCCAAAGAGATGATGTGGCTCTTTTACTTGGGGGTGAACCAGCGAGGCGCTTGGGTTCAGCCGGCCAGCAACGCACTTTAGTGCTGGCATTGAAATTGGCAGAGTTGGAATTGGTGAAGCAGTTCAGTGGCTGCGCCCCAATCCTGCTGCTGGATGATGTGCTGGCGGAGCTTGATCCAAACCGCCAACAACTGCTGTTGGAAGCAATTGGCGAGGGGCATCAATGCCTTGTAAGCGCCACCCACCTCCACAGCTGCGTAGAGGAATGGCGTAACAAAGCCCAACTGATCACGGTGCAGGGGGGATCACTTTTGGTTGAACATTGCTAGGAGCTGGAAGCGGGGCTTTGTTTAAACCAGAAGATTTTACAAGAAACAGAGCTCCAGCTCCCACCGCCACTGCCACCACAAACAACACAAGCAGCAACTCGCCAACAGTTAATCCGCGTGTTTGCCGATTTATTTCCATTTTAAAAACTGTTTAAGCCAATGATGAGCGCTAAGATTAGAAGCTCTTTTGCCCGATTCAATGGCCAAAGCCTCATCCTGTTTGCACCCAGATCCAGGACGCCCCGCAACCCCTGTTCCCCAACATGAAAATGTCCCAACGGACATGGTGGGTAAACACTGCATTCTCGAGCTGTACGACTGTGATTCCAGCCGGCTCGACGACGAAGCATTTCTCAGGAACGCCATCACCTCAGCAGCGAAGCGGGCTGGCGCCACACTCCTGAACTTGATCACCCACCGGTTCGAACCCCAAGGGGTAACGGGATTAGCACTTTTAGCTGAATCCCATATCTCAATTCACACCTGGCCAGAATCCGGCTACGCCGCAGTGGATGTATTCACTTGTGGCGATCACACCATGCCTGAAAGGGCCTGTGCCGTGCTCAGCGAAGAGTTGGGTTCTACGCGTCAAAACTTGCGAAGTTTTAGACGGCGCACCCCATCTGCAATTGCAGACACGCAACGGGAGCCACTTCCGGCATAAACGCTCGCACTTACTGCAATAGGGAACGGTTGAGCTTTCCGCTCACCAAACCCTCAAGATCAACACTTACTGCAGTGAAACCAAGCGCCAAGAATTGACTTACCAACTCTTGGCGTTCTTTTGGTTTTAATAGTTGAACCAAATCTGCAGGCAATAGTTCAATGCGAGCTGTATCCCCCTGACAGCGCACCCTTAGTTGGCTAAAGCCAAAACCTCGTAATATATCTTCCGCTTTGGCCACTCTTTGCAACCGGTTGGCGCTTACCGGTTCGCCATAGGGAAACCTAGAAGCAAGACATGGCTGGGCTGGCTTATCCCACCAAGGGAAACCGAGGGCCCTTGAAATTTCTCTTACCCCTTGCTTATCAATACCGAATTGCAGCAAAGGGGATGCCACTCCATGTTCAGCAGCTGCCTGTAGGCCTGGGCGATGATCTGCTTGATCATCTTGATTTACTCCATCAAGCACCAAGAAAGTGCCGGATATTTTAGTTAATAAGCCATGTAATTCCTTTTTACAAAAATAACAACGGTTTTCTGGATTTGAACTGTAATTTATATCATTAAGTTCTTGAGTAATGATTTCGCGGTGCCGCATCCCTAGCCATTGGGCCTGCCAACGGGCTTCCTGCAGCAAACTTGGCGCTAAAGCAGGAGACACTCCGGTTACAGCTTCGGCGCGATCAGCCAATTGCTCGGCCGCAAGAGCCGCCACCAAAGTGCTGTCTACTCCGCCGGAATACGCCACCACCACAGCGGATTGTTGCAGCAACCAATTACGTAAAGCAGATAGTTGCTGCTGCCGTGGTGCCGGCAAGCTTTCTACCAGTGGATGATTTGAAGTTTGGATGATCACAGGGATTTGCCCCGTAGCCAGTTCAGGCTATCCAGCCTCGTTACAATCCGCCCATGACAAGCTCAAGTGGTGGTGGGATTGGCATACGCACTGCCGCTGGCAGCGATGAGCGCAACCATGGCCAGCTGCATGTTTACGACGGCGATGGAAAAGGAAAAAGCCAGGCTGCCCTTGGCGTTGTACTACGCACTATCGGCCTTGGTATCTGTGAAAAGAAACGCACGCGCGTTCTATTAATCCGCTTCCTTAAAGGACCTGGCAGGGCCTACGCAGAAGATGCAGCCATCGAAGCGTTGCAACAGGGCTTCCCCCACTTAATTGATCAGGTGCGCACTGGCCGTGCCGACTATTTCAACGCTGACGAAGTAACACGATTTGATCGCCAAGAAGCCCAACGCGGTTGGGATATTGCTCGTGGTGCTTTAGCGAGCGCTCTTTATTCAGTGGTAGTGCTCGATGAATTAAATCCGGTTTTGGATCTTGGTTTGCTGGATGAACAGGAGGTGGTTAGAACCCTGGCGGCAAAACCAGCTGGCCTTGAGGTAATTGCCACCGGTAGGGGCGCACCAAGATCATTAGTGAATTTGGCAGATCTTCATTCCGAAATGCGCGCCCATCAACATCCATCCGCTGCTGATTTAGGAGTTGAAGGTATTGAGATATATACCGGCGAAGGCAAGGGAAAATCCACCAGCGCCCTCGGCAAAGCACTGCAGGCCATCGGTAAAGGCATCAGCCAAGATAAAAGCCATCGGGTATTAATTTTACAATGGCTAAAAGGTGGCACCGGTTACACAGAAGACAGCGCAATTGCAGCACTAAGAGAAAGTTATCCCCATTTAGTTGATCATTTAAGGTCTGGTAGAGATGCAATTGTTTGGCGCGGTCAACAGCAACCGATTGATTATGTGGAAGCAGAAAGAGCCTGGGAAATCGCTCGCGCGGCGATCGCCAGCGGCCTGTATAAAACAGTGATTCTTGATGAGTTAAATCCCACCGTGGATCTCGAATTACTGCCCGTGGAGCCGATAATGCAAACCCTTTTGCGCAAACCTCGCGACACCGAAGTAATAATTACCGGCCGCTGCAAGCATCCACCGGCATATTTCGACCTAGCCAGTGTTCACTCGGAGATGGTATGCCATAAACATTATGCCGAAAGGGGAATAGATTTAAAGCGTGGGGTAGATTATTGATACTAAATAAATAGTTAAATATTGCTTTTCAATTGGCAGCCACGATTCCCCGTCTTTAATGCATGCTTGGTAACAAAATTAACTACATGCCTTGAAACCTCGTCACCATCCGAAATTTTGTCCCATATGGAATTATGATCCCGATTTTTGATATCTAATAAACTTACATTACTAAAGCCTACTTCCTTGAGGTTTTCTAAAAACTGATAATTTTGATCTCGCCTCCACTTCTCGTCGCCATCGGCAATGATTGCCAACCAGGGCATGCTAGGGAACGATGTTCTATCCCAAAACTGAGGAGTGGTAGACGCACTTAACCAAAACTTCGGATCCTCGCCCCAAACATCTTTGGGCCTACTTGGAGCAACTAAATCAACATCGTGAAAAGCACTCACAGGAATAGCTCCACTTATTGCATTCAATTTAAGATTATGCTTCGCTAAATAATCGCCATTAAGTGATAGAAGAGTAATAAGATAAGCGCCAGCTGAGTGGCCGATAACATAAACTGAGCTTGGATTTCCACCATAGTTAGATATATTCTTTTTTGTCCAAGCAAATGCAGCTGCTACGTCTTCCACATGGGCTGGATGAGAAACCTCCGGCGAAAGGCGGTAATTAATTGCAGCCACAGCAATCCCAGAAGATGCAAATAATTTACTTTTTTTTTCATCTTCACTTTTATCCCCTTTCCTTAAGCCCCCTCCATGCACAGACAACAAAGTAGGAAAACATTTAGATTTCACTGGAATATACAAATCGAGTTGCCTGCGATCAGCCTCTTTAGTATTGGAGGGATTGGCAGCTTCCACATAATTAACATCTCTTATACTGCGCACATCCTGCTGGGCTAGCGCCGCAGCTGAACACAGCCCAAAGCAAACTGCAGGAAGCAGATGGGAAAGATTAAAACTCATTGTTAAACATTAGCACGGGCGGAGTGGAGAAAAAAGCGTCGATAGTCTGGATCTTTTTCAAGTAAATCTAAAAACCGATCACGATCTAAACGCAACAGCAAACCATCGCCCCTTGCCCTCACAGTTACGGTGCGGGGTTGATCTTCAAGCAGCCCGGCATCACCAAAGAAATCCCCCTCCTCAAGCACCCCCTGCTTTACAGGAATTCCGCCCCAAAGATCCGCCTGCAGCATCTCCAAGGTGCCAGCCACCACAACATAAAAACTATCTGGTGCGTCGCCTTCTCTGAACACCTCTTCCCCTGGTCGCACCCGATCACTCACAAATTCAGAGGCCAACCAATCCAACAATGAGGATTCCACCCCATCAAATAAAGGAATCGATGCCAATCGGGCTGCAGTAATTCGCACCCGTTGCCCAGCTCGCAAATCAAATCCACTCATTTGGCGATGCCAATAGGAGGCATAAAGCCCCCCCGCTGCAAGCAATGCGTTGTGGTGACCCTGTTCCACTACTTTTCCTGCCGCAATAACAGCCACCTGGTCCATGGAAGCCGCCGCTCGCAGGCGATGCAAAACGGCAATCACCGTTCGCCCTTCTCCCAAACGGGCAAGCGTTCCATTTATTGCAGCTTCAGTGGCTGGATCCAAAGCACTAGTGGCTTCATCTAAGAGCAATAAACGGGGATCCCGCAGGATTGCTCGAGCAATAGCAATGCGTTGGCGTTGGCCACCGGATAAACAGCCGCCTCCAAACCCCACCGGAGTTTTTAAACCCTGAGGTAACCCTTCCAAAAAGCTGCCTAATTCAGCCGCCTCAGCAGCTGCTCTCACCTCAGCGCTACTGGCATCAAGACGGCCAAGGCGAATATTTTCAGCAATGCTCAAATCAAATAACACTGGCTCCTGCGGCACTAATGCCACCTGGTTTAACCATTGGTCGCGATTGAAGCTGGCTAACGGCAAGCCATCAGCCAGCAGTTCTCCCCCTTGGGGTTCCAGCTGACGCAACAGCAGCTTTAAAACTGTGCTTTTACCGCCGCCACTGGGGCCCACCAACGCCAATGAGCTGCCTGCTGGAATTTGCAAACAAAGATCTTCAAGGCCGCCGCCTTCTCCATAGCGGTAGCTCACCTGTTTCAGCTCAAGGCCCTGCTTGAGCGGAGGCGGTGCCGGCAAACTTGCAGCCTTTGTTTTGACAGAACGCTGTTGCGGTAATTTTCGCTCCAATAGATCCAAGGCGGTGCTGGCCGCCTGCAGCGGCAGTAATAAGGGGCCCAATTGCCACATGCCGCTAACTAAAGCTGTTGCGATGCCAAGCGCTGCCACCAATTGCCCCACACTTAATTGTTTTTGCAGCACCAACCAGGTTCCTAATGCGAACACACTCACCAAGGTGAGTAGAGCAGATGCGGTGAGGGCTGCATTTTGCAACCCATTCACAGTGCCCACCTGAAGCCCCTTGCGTTTTAAATCGTGGTTGCGCGTAGCAAAATCTGCCCGCGTAGCGCTGCCAAGACCAAACAGATCCACTAACTCGCGGCTGCGCAAGCGCTCCATGGCAAATGCCAACAAAATTGCAGCCTTTGCAACCCGGCCCTCCTCACTACGAGCTAAGGCTGGGGTGAAAGCAACCTGGCTTAAAAACAACAACGGCGTGAGAACCACCGCAACTAATGCCAAACGCCAATTGATATGAAACAGCAACAACACACTGAGCACGAGCTGAGCCAGTGTCCAAATAAAAAGCGGCAACTGAACCACCACCACATTCTCAATGGTGGGTATCTGCTGGGCTAATAAAGCTTGTTGTTCCCCTTCAAATCCAACCCCAGCTGGCTGTTTCTCCTGAAGCAGTTGCGTGAACAAACGCTCACGAAAATCATTGCCAAGTTCACCGCCAATTGCTGCGAATAGTTTTACTTGCAAGCCATTACATGCCACCGCTATCAGCAACCAAATGCAGGGCAATACCAAAAGAGGAATAGCGCGGGCCGGTTCCCCAGGGGTGATGGCGCGATCGATAACCAACTGCAATAAAACCGGAATGCCCACCATTAAGAGGGGATCCGGCAATACCGCCAAAATTGCTAACACGGCCTGAGCGCGATATCTACCGAAATAAGGCCAAAGGCGCAGCGGCAGCGTTAAGGCAGCCATAAATAACAAAAACCAATCAGGGTTAAAGCTTAATAACGCTGAACGCTTTGATCGATCTCTTTACTCCAGGCTTCTATACCACCTTCAATATTGATACCTTCGATGCCATGGCGCCGCAATGCAATCAAGGCCTTGGCACTCCGCCCCCCCAATTTGCAATGCACATAAAGACGTTTACCCATGCTCAGCTCTTTCACACGCTCGATGGCACTGCCATCTTCAATTGAATCCAACGGCACCAAAATTGCCCCAGAGATAACAGCGATTGCAGCTTCTGGTGGATTACGCACATCGAGCAATATCAAGTCCTTTGCATCACTATCTAATAGTGCTTTCAAATCACCAACACTTATACTTGCAACAGACCCCGCCTCCTCCTGGCCAGGAGCACTGCCTCCCACACCGCAAAATTCTTGATAATCTATTAACTTATCAATTACCGGGCGCTCTTTGGAAGGGCGCAGCTTAAGCTCTCTAAATTTCATTGCAAGCGCATCAAATAACAATAACCTGCCGCTTAATGTTGTGCCGATTCCAGTTATTATTTTTATAGTTTCAGTGGCCTGGATAATTCCAATAACTCCTGGCAATACACCCACCACTCCTCCTTCAGCGCAAGAGGGCACCAATCCTGGTGGCGGTGGCTCTGGGAATAGGTCGCGATAGTTAGGGCTTTCAGGGTCTAAATTGAATACTGTTGCCTGCCCTTCAAAACGGAATATCGAGCCGTAAACATTAGGCTTTCCCAATAAAACACATGCATCATTTACTAAATAACGAGTAGGGAAATTATCAGTGCCATCGCAAATAATATCGTAAGGAGCCATTATCTCTAGAGCATTTTCACTTGTTAATGCTGTTTCGTAAAGATCTACTTGGCAATGGGGATTAATCTCATGAATGCGATGTTTTGCCGATTCAATTTTTGGTTTGCCAACCCAACTAGTGCCGTGGATCACCTGCCGTTGCAGGTTGCTGTAATCCACCACGTCAAAATCGACAATTCCCAAACGACCCACACCAGCCGCCGCCAGGTAGAGCAGCAGCGGCGAGCCCAACCCTCCCGTTCCAACACACAGCACAGCTGCCGCCTTCAACCTCTTTTGCCCTTCCATGCCCACTTCGGGCAAAATCAGATGCCTGGAAAACCTGGCAATTTCATCAGGACACAAACTGATATCGCTGGTGTTTAAGGGGAGCATGGCTGCATTAATTGGTGCACGCAGCACCTGAGCTTTTTTTATTCTCCCAAATACTTGGCCGCCCCAAGCTTCAAACGATCAGCCAATGCCCATCGGTTTTGAAATAAGCCTGGTGAAACTACGAAGTTCTCGATACCTTGATCGCAGTAACTAATCCAAAGTCCATGACGGAACCAAGCGAAGTAAACATCGACGCTCAACCGGTGGACAGCAGCAACGCTGAAAACACAAATCCACTTGGCGATATCAGCGGGGCTGCTGCTGATTTCAAAGAGCGCTACAGCGAAGTTCTAGGAAAAGTGAACAATGCTCTTGATGGTGTGAATTGGACCCAGATGGGCCGTATCGGCAAATCCGTTGGGATCCTGGTTGCAGTAATAGTGGCCCAGGTATTAATAAAAGGGGTACTCGACACAATCAATCTGCTGCCAGTGGTTCCAGGTTTATTAGAACTACTTGGTTTAGTGGTAGTTGGTAATTGGAGTTGGGGCAACCTTCGCACAAGCACCAAGCGGGAAGAGCTGGTGCAACGAATCACAAAACTGCGTCAGGAATATCTGGGTTGAATTCATCGCCATGGGATGTGGTGGTGGTGGGGGCTGGTATCGCCGGCCTCACCGCTGCTGCTCTTGCGGCTAAAGCTGGCAAAAAAGTTCTGCTTCTGGAAGCCCACCATCAAAGCGGTGGCTGCGCCGGTACTTTTAAGCGCGGTTCTTACACCTTTGATGTGGGGGCTACCCAGGTGGCAGGCCTTGAACTCGGAGGCAGCCATCAACGAATTTTTTCTGAGCTAGCAATTGAGCTGCCTCAAGCCACCCCACTGGATCCTGGCTGTGTTGTTGATCTCAATGATGGCCATGAACCCATCAAGCTTTGGCGCAGTGCTGAACGTTGGCGCGAAGAAAGAAAACGGCAATTCCCAGGCAGTGAAGCTTTTTGGCAGCTTTGTGCCGCTATCCACCGCAGCAATTGGGCTTTTGCTTCTCGTCAACCGATATTGCCGCCTCGCAATAGCTGGGATCTGGGGCAATTACTAAAAGCCCTAGGCCCTGGCAACTTGGCTAGCGGCCTTTTCATCGGTAACAGCGTTGCAGATTTATTACGACTATGCGGTTGCGCTTACAACGCAAAACAACAAAGGCTGTGGCAATTCCTTGATCTCCAATTGCGCCTTTATTCGCAAGAGCCGGCAGAACGCACTGCTGCCCTCTACGGCGCCACCGTGCTCAACATGGCGCAAGAACCTCTGGGTTTGTGGCATCTCCAGGGTTCTATGCAAGCCCTTAGTGACGCCCTAGAAGGGGCCCTTGCTAAACACAAAGCAGAACTGCGGCTAAGACATCGCGTTGAGCGATTTAGATATCAAAACGGCAGCTGGCTAATTAGTGGAGAAGGCCCTGGGGGAAAGCAATTCGAATGCTCTAGCCCTCAGCTGGTGTGCAGCCTTCCACCCCAAGTTTTACCAAAACTGCTTGGGGAGCAATTGCCCCCTACTTATGCCAAACGGCTAGGGGAATTTGCAGAGCCATCAGGGGCTTTAGTGCTTTACGGCGCTGTAGATCGCGCTTGTTTACCAAGCGATTGCCCAAGCCACATACAACTCAACTGGCAAGATCCTGGTTCTATTTTTGTATCTATAAGTTGCGAAGGGGATGGGCGCGCTCCCGAGGGCCAGGCAACAGTGATCGCCAGCGTTTTTAGCCCAGCAAAAGCCTGGTTTGAATTAGCTCCTGATGCCTATGAAGCAAAAAAAACAGCGAGCCAAAATGGCATAGAAGCAGCTCTTGAAAAAGTATTGGGAATCAAACAAAAAGATTGGCTCCATCGTGAACTATCAACGCCAAGGGGGTTTGCCCACTGGACGGGGCGTCCCTATGGCTATGTGGGGGGATTAGGGCAAAGGCCTAATCGCTTTGGCCCCTTTGGCTTGGCTAGCCGCACACCTTTGCAAGGGCTTTGGCTTTGCGGAGATGGCATCTACCCGGGGGAAGGCACTGCTGGAGTAAGCCTTTCCGCTGAGATGGCGGTTAAACAATTAATTGCATCCAGCTGAGCCTGAAACCTGTTTACACAAACTGCCCTCGTAATTCTTGGCATTGGCTGAGCTTTTGCTCTAACTGCTCCCACTGTTGATTTTCAACCAGCTCAGTTAATGATTGGAGTTCATTTTTATAGCAATCAAGAGCTTTTAGCAGAGCGGAGCGGTTGGTTTGGGCCATCAAGCGCCCCAGCTGTGGGTTTCCGCCCCCCACCCTTGTGGTGTCTGCAAAGCCGGTGGAAGCTAATTGTTGCGCCAGAGGATCACCAAGCGCCGCACATTGCAACAGAGCCGCCCCCACCAATACGGGCAGATGAGAGATAAACGCCACGGCCTGATCGTGTGTGCTGGCATCGCAGTGCACTGGGATAGCCCCTAGAGCTAAGGCCAAGGTTTCCACCAAAGCCAAAGCAGCAGGATCCCGCCCCTTTGCTGCCGTAATAACCCAAGGCCGCCCCTTAAAAAGACCCTCTACCCCAGCTTCTACCCCAGCAGCAGCGGTGCCAGCCATCGGATGGCTGGGCACAAAACGGGGCAAGCGGCTGCCAAGTGCTGCTTCAACAGGGGCCTTAACGGAACCCATATCTGTAACTACAGCCGCAGCGGGTAAAGCGCTTAACAGCATTTCGCTTGGGGCGATTAGCTGATCAAGGGGCAGAGCTAACACCACAAGCGCGCAAGGTTTCATCAACACCCCGGAAAGATCCACGGCATCCACTAGATCCCGCTCTAGGGCTCGTTGGGCAGTGGCTTGGCGATGCACCCACCCGTGCACCACAAACCCGAGGCGACGCAGATCAAGCGCTAAAGAACCTCCCATCAAGCCCAAACCCACTACACCGATCGGGGCACCGTTCAGCAGGGTTTGCAGTTGCTGCACCATTTCGGCTTGGTTTGTTGCCATTTATAAAAGGGGTTCGTGGGAGCAGCTATCTACGATCAGCTTGCTCAGTTTTTCTGAATGCTGGAAGCCCAGGCTCACCATCGCTTGAAGCAACTGCTTAGGGAGAGTGGTGGATCCAATTGGCCGCATCACCTAACCCTCACGCGCTTAGTTGCCCGCAGTCTGCGACGGGGCGACCACAGCCTCTTCCCAGTAAGCGCAACTGCTGATAGACCTTGGCTGCTGGGGCTGCTGCTGCCGGTGTTGATGGCAGATTATCCAGTATTAATAGTGGCCAGCGAGTCGCTGCAGCGTCGATTAATAAAACGCGAACTGGCTTCGTTAGCGGCGGTTGGCTTGCAGCGCCCCCTTTGGCAAGGCGAAAGCCCCCCAAACACCCCAGGGCTTTGGCTGGTAAGTGCAGCTGAATTAGTAGAAATCTGGCGGCGTGGAGAACTGGGCGATCATCAATTGATCTTTGCTGAAGCAGAGGAATTAGAGGAGCAGCTGCGCCAGGCGCAGGCAATTAGGTTGCTGCCGCAGCATTGGGATCAACTAGCCAGGGCGAAACCACAACTTGCTCATTCCTTGTTGCATTTGCATGAAAGATTGAGCCGGCAACTCTTAAATCGTCCGTTAGGCCGCCGTCCCAACTTAGCGATCGCCGCTGAACAGGAAGCGCCCCTAAGGCTGTTAGTGCAGGGGATTGAAGGACTGCCAGAACCTTGGCAAAGCTGGCAGCAAAGCGTGGGGCCCGATTGGACTAGCTGGGCGATAACAGAACCGAAGCTGTTGCAATGGAGCCTGGAACGCCAACCCTTAAAACCGTTAGCAAGCCTGAATGGCTTAATGCTGCAACGGGGGGCAATTTTGATAGGTGCCCTGATGCACCAGGGGCAAAGGTTGCAAGATCTGGGATTACGTAAACCAGTGGTGGTGCCTCTACACACCCCAGAACGCCATGAGGCGTTGCCTTTATATGCGCCACGGCTGCAGGCGATGCCAAATAGCCCTTTTTTTTCTGAGCAATTGTTAGCGCAGTGTCGTCGTTTGGTGCTGGGTCAGCTGGAGCTATCGGTGGTGTTGGTAAACGACGACCAATTACGGCAATGGCTTACTAGTGCCCTTGCTGCGGAATTTGGTCAACGGGTAGACCACGAACAAACTGCACCAGATAGCAACGGGGTGGTGTGCTGCGGCTGGGATTGGTGGTTGGAACACCACGAACAATTGCCGCAACCAGGCCAATTAATTGTGGGCTTGCTGCCGATTGCCAGCCTGGAGGATCCACTCACCGCTGCACGGGTAAATGGCTTGAGGCAAGGCGGTCGCGACTGGTTTAGGGAATTGCTGCTGCCTGAAGCGATTGAACGGGTGCAACGGGGTGTAGCCCCGCTGCGCACTGGCAAAACTTCCCGGCTGGCGGTATTGGATGGCCGGTTGAGAGGTCGGGGGTGGGGGCAAAGGGTGCTGGATGCCCTTGAACCTTGGGAGCCCCTGGAAAGACTGCTCCCTGCCTAGACGCCCCATGCGCCAAACTGAGGATTATTCGCTTAATCAGCATGGGCGAAGCACGCCGTCGCTCCAGCCAGGGACTGCCGCCAAGAGTTAGTAAGAAGGCAGCTCCAAAAGACGACTCTCCTCGCATCGTTGCCTGGATCCCTCTAACCCAAAATCAAGCTCGCCAATTTGTGAGCCTCACCAGCAAAGGAGCCTGGATTGGCATTGGCGCCATGGCCGTGCTCTGGGTAACTGTGCGTTTTATTGGCCCAGCCGCAGGCTTATGGCACTTATCAGACGGATGATCAATGTGCCGTTCCTCTGACATTGCCGTTTCTCTAGGTATTTACACTCGCAAAAACCGAAGAAATCCCTAAAATAATTTTAGTTGATTATTTTGTTGTGTTTTTACGATTAGCTGCTCAGTACAAGGATCTTGTTCAAGATCTAGTGATAAGCCTGAAGGCTCTAGCCGAGAGCATGAAAAAGGAAGGTGTTTCAGCTAGTTGTTACACCTGCGGTGAAGATGGCAGCCATGGAGCTTCTTTTGTTGCCGATCTAGGTGATGGCCACGCAGTGCGTTTCCTAGTTTCTGATTGCGGCATCAACTGGATGGAGCTGCGCCATGGCGTTGAGCTGGTGAAATTGGAGGGTGCTGAAGCAATCCAAGAATTAGATCGCCTCAGCAAACATCTCCGCGGCATCCAGAGCCAAAAATTTCAGACCGTTGGCTCAGCTCGCATCAGCTAATGAACTAGCGCTGCTGGATTCTTCTGTTGAAGCTCGCTCTGCGCCCTCCTTTCGTTTCGCCGCTGCTACAGCTAGAGGCTTCATTGAATTTGCCGTTACATCAGCCCCTTCAGTGAGCTTTTGGCGGGTTTTTGCTTCAATAATTTCTTTAGCTTCAGGGTTTTGTTCAAGCCAAGTAATTGTGTTGTCTCGTCCTTGACCAACATTGTCTCCGTTGTAGCTGTACCAGGCGCCCTTACGCACCACTATTCCCGTTTCTTCAGCTAGGTCGAGCAAACAACCAAGGATGCTGATGCCGCGGCCGAAAATAATGTCGAATTCAGCGATACGGAAAGGTGGCGCCACCTTGTTTTTTGCCACTTTTACTTTGGCGCGAATGCCGTATTCCTCTGTGCCCCTTTTAAGGGTTTGGATCCGACGGATATCGAGTCGCACCGAGGCATAGAACTTGAGAGCATTGCCGCCGGTAGTTGTTTCCGGGTTGCCGTAAGCGATCCCAATTTTTTGACGCAACTGGTTGAGAAAGATCACCGTGCAACCGGATTTACCGATATTGCCGGTGATTTTTCGCATCGCCTGGCTCATCAAGCGGGCTTGGCTACCTACCGCTAGATCACCCATTTCTCCCTCTATCTCAGCCCTTGGGGTAAGCGCCGCCACGGAATCCACCACCACGATGTCTACCGCAGCAGAACGCACCAGCTGATCAACGATCTCGAGGGCCATCTCACCAGTGTCTGGCTGAGAAACCAGCAGATTTTCTACATCTACGCCCAATGAGGCCGCGTACAGGGGATCAAGGGCGTGTTCCGCGTCAACAAAAGCTGCAACCCCACCCCGTTTCTGCACCTCGGCAATGGCATGGAGCGTGAGGGTGGTTTTACCTGAGCTCTCAGGCCCGTAAACCTCCACAACCCGACCCTTCGGATATCCGCCACCAAGGGCGAGATCAAGGGTGAGAGCGCCGGTAGAAATTGTTTCCACCCGCATGCGGGAGGCATCTCCCAATCGCATGATGGAGCCCTTGCCAAAGTTGCGCTCAATTTGGTTCAACACCAGCGCTAGGGCCTTTTCCCGCTCGCTAGCGGAAGGTGAAGCGGCCTGGAGGGATCCAGATTGGTTTGAACCGGCCTGGGATTTGGAATCAGCAGTCATGGGCTAATAAACAGCAAAGAAAAAGTAACTAGATCGAGTGAAAACACAAATTTCTGGATTATCCAGGCATCGTGCAACCACCTAGAAAGAAGTGCCACCCAAGCCGCCCGGTGTATCGACCGGCGAAGGTGGAAATGGTTAGTTCAAATGTATTGTAACAAATCAGGGCCAGTCGTCTAGGGGTAAGGCCAGGGTTTCGCGGTTAAGCAAAGCGATCCGCTTTGGCAAATTTTCCGAGTCTTTTGGCAGGAGGTAGCCCCAAGACGCCAAAAGGCAGCTCAGATCTTCTAATCCCGGGGTACGCAGCACCTCTTCAAGGGTGAGCCTGCGATCCTCCAAAAAACGCCAAGGAATTGAATTGGCCCTGCCTTCGGCCCGCTCTGATAGCAAACCAGCTAACACCGCGGGTTTTGAACCTGCTTCGCGGCCATGAACCGCTACGGGTTCCAAGCCGTGGGCCCTTAGTAGTTCCTCCGTGAACTGGGCACTTTTAGTGGTGAGCACTTGCCAGGGCACCCCCTCCTGCTGAAATCGCCAAAGACACTCCTGCATCCAGGGAAAAACCTGATGCCTCGCTAGCCAACGCTGGCGGTCGCTCACGATCGCCTCTTGCCGCACTTGATCAAGTAAGTGGGTGAGCTCGGCTTGCTTCCAACCCAAAAGGGCAAGGCTGCCCTGCAGCGCTGTGCCGTAATTTTCATGAAAACTGGCCTCTGGTAGAGCCTCTCCCCCCACCAAAGCTGCAAGCACAGGCATCTCCCAGCCAGCCAGCACCCTTGGCCGCAAGGCTGCAAATAGGGGCGGCAGGGCCTCTGGCAAAGAGGCTAATGAGGGCAATAGGCGCTGGGCGCAACTGCGGGCGGCCCACCAATATTCGGCCATGCCATCAATAACCACACCATCAAAATCGGTGATCAGCACAGCAAAAATAGCTTCAAAAAACTGGGTCGCTAGGATTCGAACCTAGGAATGGCGGTACCAAAAACCGCTGCCTTACCGCTTGGCGACGACCCACTGGGGCGTTGTTAGGGCTAGAGCTGCCTAACGAGCTCTTATATAGCCACAAAAGGCTACCCAGCGTCAAACCCCTCGCACAAAATCCCGATTATTCAGATGTGAGCCTTGCGTTGTGATGCCGCAGCAAACGCTCTAGGGCACGCTGAACTTGGGGCAAACTATTTGCTTTGATCACGTGGATCGGCACCCCGCCATCACGGGCTTCTCGGCGCACTTCTGGGTGTAAACCCAGCTGATGTTTGCCCGCCAAAACCGCATCGGCCTGGGCGAGATCTTCGGCCAATTGCACAGGCCAATGGCGGCTGCGGGCCGCCTGGGTTACCAGCCGTGCAGCAATGCCGCAGCAGAAAATCATCAATGGCGCGCTAGAGCCAACCGATGGCTTTTGTGCAGGTTTAATTACTTGCTTAATCAGCGGTGTTGGCGGCAGTGGCGTTGGAGGGCGCAGCAGCGAAGGCAGGGGTTGTTCAACTTTTAGGCAGCCCGCCCGATCCACGGTTCGAATTTCGGGCCGCGCTCCATCGCCTCTTAATAAGCGATCAACAGTGCCTGCAACATCTGTATGCACCAGCCAACGGCTGCGGCTGTGCATCTCCACAGCAATCGGGAAAGTAGGAGCGGCTGAACGCTCTAAAACCGCCTTACGGCTGCCGCGGCGGCGGGCTTCATCGTCGCCGAGAGTAACCGCCTGCACTCCCCCCACCAGATCGGAAAGGGTGGGGTTTCGCAAAAGATTTTCTAAAGCGTTGCCATGGGCTGTTGCAACAAGCTGCACCCCCCTTTCGGCAATGCTGCGGGCGGCAAGGGCCTCCTCCTCAGTGCCGATCTCGTCGATCACAATTACCTCGGGCATGTGGTTTTCCACTGCTTCGATCATTACCCGGTGTTGCCATTGAGGTTTTGCCACCTGCATGCGCCGGGCACGACCAATCGCGGGATGGGGCACATCACCATCACCCGCAATCTCATTGCTTGTGTCTATTACCACCACTCTTTTTCCAAAATCATCGGCCAGCACCCGGGCGATCTCTCTTAAGGCAGTGGTTTTGCCAACCCCAGGGGGCCCCAATAACAAAAGCGACTGAGCTGAATCAAGCAGATCACGCACCATCGCCACAGTTCCAAATACAGCCCTCCCAACCCGGCAAGTGAGGCCAATCACCAGCCCCGAACGGTTACGCAGGGCGCTAATTCGATGCAAAGTGCCTTCTATACCCGCTCGGTTGTCGCCTCCAAATGAGCCCAATTGATCGATTATTAGGCGCAGATCCTCGCTGCTTACAGGCTTAGATCCCAAATCCACGCAGCCATGGGGATAGCGGGCTTCCGGTTTTCGGCCAAGATCCAAAACCACCTCCAACAGGCCTTCCCGCTGGGCTGTAGTGGCCAAAGAAAGCTGCAATGGAGTGGGAAGCACCGAGAGCAGGCGATCGAGATCATCGGTAACGCGATGCTCCTTAACAGTTACCCCAGATAACAGTGAACCAACTTCTGCGCTCACCATCCCCGTTCCTGGCAGATGCGCACTGGTTTAGCAGGCCCAGAGTAATTCCAGAGAGTGTTGGGCCTTTGGCCACAAATCAGGGCAGTGAAGAAGCCGTTGGCCCCTTCGTTCGGCTTCGATCAAAAAAGGTTGCAGCAGCGCGCGAGCACTGCCCCCATAGGCGATTCCAGCAATACCGCCCGTGGCAGGCGTGGGCGATATCTGAATTTTGAGAAGGCGGCGGCGGCTATCAGCGTTGGTGCCGCCGGCAAGCTGTATCAAGCCCGGGGGCAGGAATGGCCCGAGGCGTTCAAATAAAGCCACTGCGGCATGGGCAGTGCCCGCGCCAATGTCGCCACTCATAGGGCGACCATCCAGTTGCCAAAGCCAAGGCCAGCTTGATGCCGTTAAAAAACCATGAAGCTGCCATAAATAAGCCGCTAGAGCTAACTGGCCAGGCTCGCGCCCCTCGCCGCAACTCACCGCAAGCAAACTCAGTGATAAATCACTAGCGCTGATCGCAGCTAATAGCTGAGCAAAAGCCTGGCTGCGGCCTGGGCTTGTATGCACTTCTATGGCATCGGGTTGGGCCTGCTTAAGCAACTGCAAAAGCTGATGCCCCTCCAGCTTCACCGCCTGCTCCTGAATCAAATTCAGGGGACAAATCTCCAAACAGCGACCACAGCCGTAACAACGATTTGCGATCACACCGATGCTGGGATCGATGGCCAAAGCCGGACATACCGGAACGCAGGGGCGCGGACAGCTGCTCGGGCACAACTGCGGATCAAAAACCGCTTTACGAAAATGGGGGTCTACGCCATCGCTAAGGCTCAACATCAACCAAGGCCGGCGCGGCACCCCCTGCTCTAAAGCCCACGCAATGCCCCGTTTAACAGCTGATATCACCCCTAAATCTGCTGCTACATCGAGGCAATGGGCCCCCGCCAAAGTTGCCAAGGCGGCTTGATCTTCAAGGCCCTGCAGATCATGGTTACTTGCGCCACCTATCCACTTAACCCAGCTGCCGTGGGCAAGAGCTGCTTCTGGAGCAAGCCAAGGCTTAACTCGCACCAAGAGCTAACTCAACTCAAGCTCTTGGAGGGGCTGCCAGCGCAAATTCCGGGAACCGCCCATTTCCAGCACTAGATGCAAACGCGATTCCCTTTGGCATAAAGCCTGCAAGCTATTGCGCTCTGCAGCTGATAAAACCTGACCCTCCAAAAGCCAAAGCAAAATGGGCTTGGGTCCAGACAAAGCTGGGCCCAGTTGAGGCATCACCATTTGGACATCCCCCACGGCAGCTTCCCTACCCACCCTTTGATGACCCAGATGGGGGGGCCGAATGCCGTGAAGCCCGAATAAGAAAACCTCCGGATCGCCTAAACCACGAACTGAACTGAGCTCGGTGTGATAACCGCAAGCTCTCATTCGCCTTAACAACCTTGTTTCGGCGCCGCCTTCAAGGGGGGCATATAAAGCCAATGCCTTGGATCGCTCCAGATCTCTGCGGAAAGTGCGGCCGCTGAGCAGCAGGGGCATGGGGGCACCAGCAATTCAGATCATTCTGGCAGGGCCTAGAACTAACTCAGATTTTTACCAATATTGAATTTCAACCTCAATGGTGTAAGTTATTGAGCTATGCAATTGATGTTGTGCCCGAGCGCTAGCCGGGCCTCCAGCTACAAATGCTAAGGGCTACCACAGTTGATAGCTCTTTCTGGCCAGTGCAAATTCTGAATTTTTCAGATTTTGCCGGGAAACTTACACCGGAAATCTCCTTTTAAAGGTTAATTCGCGGCGATCAGTCTCAGCCAATCCTGCCTTGATTTTTCAAGCAGATCCCCTAGCCAACTTCACCGGATTCCGTTATTGGATTCCTTTGAAGCCTGGTTACCACAGCTGGCGTGTTTCACCTCCCATGTCTATCGGCATTCTTGGGAAGAAATTGGGTATGTCCCAATTCTTCGACAACGAAGGCAAGTCCATCCCGGTCACTGTGATCGAGGCTGGACCTTGCCGCATCACCCAAGTCAAAACTCCTTCTAACGACGGCTATAGCGCTGTCCAAGTTGGGTTTGGCGACATTCGCGAAAAGCTCGTTAACCGGCCAGCCCAGGGTCACCTGAGCAAATCGGGAGATGAGCCCTTGCGTCATCTCAAGGAATACCGCGTCGATTCGATCGATGGGGTTGAACTTGGTAGCAGCCTCACTGTTGAAACTTTTAGTCCTGGACAAAAAGTTGATGTAAGCGGCGACACCATGGGCCGCGGTTTCTCAGGGCTTCAAAAGCGCCACGGCTTTAGCCGCGGTCCGATGACCCACGGTTCAAAAAACCACAGGGAACCGGGTTCAATTGGCGCCGGCACCACCCCAGGCCGGGTTTATCCAGGCAAACGGATGGCTGGCCGCTACGGCGGTACCAAAACCACCGTTAAAGGTTTGGTGGTGTTGAAGGTTGACGCTGAGCGCAATCTGTTAGTGGTGAAAGGCTCCGTACCGGGCAAACCCGGTGCCTTGCTAAGTATTCAACCGGCTAAGCGGGTTGAGTACAAAGCTGGATCGTGAGAGAGGAAACCATGGTTAATTGTGTTATTCGCGACTGGCAAGGCAACGAAGCTGGAAAAGCTTCCCTCGATTTAGCCGTTGCCAAGGAAACTACCGCTGCCAACCTTGTGCATCGCGCTGTAGTGAGACAACTGGCAAATGCCCGCCAGGGCACTGCCAGCACCCTTACCAGAGCTGAAGTGCGTGGTGGTGGCCGCAAGCCCTACAAGCAGAAAGGAACCGGACGAGCTCGCCAGGGTTCAATCCGTACTCCCCTGCGGCCAGGTGGTGGCGTGGTGTTTGGCCCCAAGCCCCGCTCCTACGAGATATCCATGAATCGCAAGGAGCGTCGTCTAGCGCTCCGCACTGCCCTTATGAGCCGAGGCTCAGATTTGGTGGTGGTAAAAGCCTTCATCGACGAACTTGCCAAACCACGAACGAAAGACGTAGTGGCAGCTTTGGAGCGTTGGGGTGTGCCCAATGGCACCCGAGTGTTGCTTGTGGTGGCCGAGCTGGCCAGCAGCGTGAAGTTATCTGTGCGCAATCTGCCCACGGTGAAACTTATCGCCGCTGATCAACTCAACGTTTTTGATCTCCTCAATGCCCAAAAGCTTGTGGTTAGCGAAGACGCCCTTGTGAAGATCCAAGAGGTTTATGGCAATGGCTGAACGTTTTGCAGATCGCTTGGCGGATGTGATCCGCCGGCCACTGATCACAGAGAAGGCCACCCGCGCCCTTGAGTTGAATCAGTACACCTTTGAGGTTGATCCCCGGGCCGCCAAGCCCGATATCAAAGCCGCCGTAGAACATCTTTTCTCGGTAAAGGTGGTGGGAATTAGCACCATGAACCCACCTCGTCGCACGCGGCGGGTAGGCCGTTTCTCCGGTCGTCGCGCCCAGGTCAAAAAGGCCGTTGTGCGATTGGCCGAAGGCAACAGCATCCAGCTTTTCCCTGAATCGTAAGGAGCGTTAACCATGGGAATCCGTAGCTATCGCCCTTACACCCCCGGTACTCGCACCCGGGTGGTGAGCGATTTCAGTGAAGTAACGCGGCGCAAGCCGGAACGCAGCCTGGTGGTGGCAAAACACCGCCGCAAGGGCCGCAATAATCGCGGGGTGATTACCTGCCGTCACCGTGGTGGCGGCCATAAGCGCCTTTATCGCATCGTTGATTTTCGCCGTAACAAAATCGGTGTTGTGGGTCGGGTGGCTGCCATCCAATACGACCCCCATCGCAATGCGCGTCTTGCCCTCCTCTATTACACGGATGGCGAAAAGCGCTACATCCTCCATCCCGCTGGGGTGGTGGTAGGTCAGGAGGTTGTCTCCGGTCCTGAGTCGCCAATTGAAATTGGCAACGCCCTGCCCCTATCAGCCATTCCACTTGGTTCGAGCGTTCACAACGTGGAGCTCTATGCCGGTAGAGGTGGCCAAATGGTTCGCACCGCTGGAGCCAGCGCCCAAGTGATGGCTAAAGAAGGCGACTACGTCGCTCTGAAACTGCCCTCTACAGAAGTGAGGCTCGTGCGCCGTGAGTGCTATGCCACCCTCGGTGAAGTAGGCAATGCTGAAATTCGTAATACCAGCCTTGGTAAAGCGGGTCGTAAGCGTTGGCTGGGTCGTCGCCCTGAGGTGCGTGGCAGTGTGATGAACCCCTGCGACCACCCCCACGGTGGTGGCGAGGGTCGTGCTCCCATCGGTCGCGCTGGCCCTGTTACCCCTTGGGGTAAACCAGCTCTTGGTTACAAAACCAGGAAGCGCAACAAGCCCAGCAACCAGTACGTCCTCCGGAAGCGTCGCCGCGTATCCAAACGCAGCCGTGGCGGACGGGATTCCTGATGACTTACTTCTGCCAGCTGATCGCTTAAACCTCTATGGGACGTTCACTAAAAAAAGGACCATTTGTTGCCGACAGTCTTCTCCGCAAAGTGGAGAAGAACAACATTGCCGGAGAAAAGCCTGTGATCAAAACCTGGTCCAGAGCTTCAACAATCCTGCCGATGATGATCGGTCACACCATTGCCGTTCACAACGGCAAAACCCACGTACCGGTCTATGTAACCGAACAAATGGTGGGTCATAAATTGGGGGAATTCGCCCCCACACGCTCCTTCCGGGGCCACATCAAGGATAAGAAAGGAGCACGTTGAGATGGCAAAAAAAATCCTCACCCCCAATCAGGCCCTTGCCCACGCTCGCTATGTGCGGGGTTCCGTGTCCAAGGTTCGACGTGTTCTCGACCAAATCCGTGGTCGCAGCTATCGCGATGCGCTGATCATGCTCGAGTTCATGCCTTATCGCTCCACCGGGCCCATAACCAAGGTGTTGCGGTCTGCTGTTGCTAATGCCGAACACAACCTCGGCGTTGACCCAGGCAATCTGGTTATTTCCGTAGCCAGCGCCGACATGGGTCCATGCATGAAGCGCTTCCGGCCCCGCGCCCAAGGGCGTGCTTTTGCGATCAAAAAACCCACCTGTCACATCTCCATTGGTGTGACTCCCCAAGACGCTTAAAGACCGATGGGACACAAAATCCACCCGACCGGCCTGCGCCTGGGGATCACCCAGGAACATCGCTCCCGCTGGTACGCACCCGCCCGCACCTACCCCGCCCTGCTTCAGGAAGATGAACAGATTCGTCTGTTTGTTAACAAGAAATATGCCTCTGCTGGCATCAGCAGCGTGCATATCGCCCGTAAAGCCGATCAACTGGAGGTGGAGCTCAAAACCGCCCGCCCTGGTGTGCTGGTAGGTAGGCAGGGCAGTGGCATCGAAGAGCTACGCGCTGGAATCCAAAAAACCATTGGTGATCTCACCCGCCAGGTGCGTATCAACGTGGTGGAAGTAGAGCGGGTAGATGCCGATTCATTCCTGCTTGCTGAATACATCGCTCAGCAACTGGAAAAGCGGGTGGCGTTTCGTCGCGTAATCCGCATGGCCGTTCAAAGGGCCCAGCGGGCCGGCGTACTTGGCCTAAAAATCCAGGTAAGCGGCCGTCTAAACGGCGCTGAAATCGCCCGGACGGAATGGACCCGTGAGGGTCGGGTTCCCCTGCACACCCTGCGGGCTGACATTGATTACGCCACCAAGGTGGCCAGCACCACCTACGGGGTGTTGGGCATCAAGGTTTGGATTTTCAAAGGTGAAGTTCTGCCAGGGCAAAAGGAGCAACCCCCTGTGGGTGCCGCTCCCCGTCGCCGCACAAGCAGGCGACCCCAAGATTTCGAGGACCGCTCTAATGAGGAGTGAGGGAGGCCTAAACCATGCTTAGTCCACGTCGCGTCAAATTCCGCAAACAACAGCGAGGTCGCATGCGCGGCGTTGCTACCCGAGGTAACACCATTGCTTTTGGTTCATTTGCACTCCAAGCCCAGGAATGTGGCTGGGTTACGGCACGGCAGATCGAAGCCAGTCGCCGTGCCATGAGCCGTCTAACCAAACGGGGCGGGCAAATCTGGATTCGGATTTTCCCCGATAAGCCAGTCACCATGAGGGCAGCCGAAACCCGTATGGGTTCTGGTAAAGGCAACCCAGAATTCTGGGTTGCCGTTGTGAAACCAGGCCGCATTCTCTTTGAGATGGGCGGACCTGAAATCACAGAGGCCCTCGCAAAGCAAGCCATGCGTCTGGCTCAATACAAATTGCCGGTGAAAACAAAATTCATCGTCAAAGAAGAGGAGGAGGCCGTTGTTGAGGTCACCGCGCAAACCATCGCAGTGGAGTCTTAAACCATGGCACTTCCCGAAATCACCAGCCTGCGCAGTCTTAGCGACAGCGAAATCAGCGACCAGATCAGCGGTACCCGACGGGAACTGTTTGATCTGCGTTTCCAGCAGGCCACCAGCCGCCTGGAAAATCCCCACCGTTTCCGCCATGCCCGCCTCAAGCTGGCCCAGCTGCTAACGGTGCAAAAGGAGCGCTCCAGCTCCGTTGCCGCCCTCTGACCCCCCTAAAACCATGGCATTAAAAGAAAGGGTCGGCACCGTCGTTAGCGACAAGATGGATAAAACGGTGGTGGTGGCGGTAGAAAACCGTTTTCCCCATCCCATCTACAAAAAGACGGTTAGCCGCACCACCAGATACAAGGCCCATGATGAGGAAAATCGTTGCCAAATCGGCGACAAAGTTCGCATCACCGAAACCCGTCCTTTAAGTCGTACCAAACGCTGGGCGGTGGCCGAAATCATGACAACAATCCTCGGGGCCCGCTGAGCTAAAACCCATGATTCAGCAAGAAAGCTACCTAAACGTTGCAGACAACAGCGGTGCCAAACGGATCCAGTGCATTCGTGTATTGGGTACAAACCGTCGCTACGCCCACGTAGGTGATGTGATTGTTGCCGCCGTTAAAGATGCCATGCCCAACATGGGCGTCAAAAAATCAGACGTGGTGAGAGCCGTAGTGGTTCGCACTAGGCACACCCTGCGTCGCGACACCGGCAATTCGATTCGCTTCGACGACAACGCCGCTGTGATCATCAATGCCGATAACAACCCGAAAGGCACCCGTGTTTTTGGCCCTGTGGCCAGAGAACTGCGGGAACGCAATTTCACAAAGATTGTTTCGCTCGCTCCGGAGGTGATCTGACATGTCAGCTCCCACCCCCACCCGGATCAAGATGAAGATCCGCAAAGGCGACACCGTTCAGGTGATCACTGGCAAAGATAAGGGTAAAACCGGCGAAGTACTTCGCACTTTTCCCTGGGAAAACCGTGTGCTTGTTCAAGGTTTAAACCTGAGAACTAAGCACGTAAAACCCACCCAAGAAGGTGAAACAGGCCGAATCCTCACTGAAGAAACAGCAATTCATGCTTCCAATGTGATGGTTTATTCCACTTCTAAACAAGTGGCAAGCCGGGTTGAACTCGTTACCGATAAAGACGGCAACAAAAAACGCAGGCTCAAGAAAACTGGGGAACTTCTTGATTGAAGCCCCTTAGCTTCAGCCACTCCCTCTCTTTCAACACCTTTTTCTGGCTCTGACCCAGTCCAGAGTCGCCACTAAATCCCCCGCCATGTCCCTTAAAACTCGCTACCGGGAAGCGATCCAGCCAAAGCTGCTCAAGGATCTCAACTTTTCCAATATGCACCAGGTTCCAAAAGTGGTGAAAATCACTGTGAACCGTGGCCTTGGTGAAGCGGCTACAAATGCCAAAGCCCTTGAAGCATCTTTAACTGAAATCGCTACCATCACCGGCCAAAAGCCGATGGTTACCCGAGCCAAGAAAGCCATCGCCACATTCAAGATTCGTGCTGGCATGCCGATTGGTATCGCCGTTACCCTTCGGGGCGACAGGATGTATGCCTTTTTAGAACGCCTAATCAACTTGGCGTTGCCACGTATCAGGGATTTTCGCGGGGTAAGTGAAAAGAGTTTTGATGGACGGGGTAACTACACCCTTGGGGTTCGGGAACAGATCATCTTTCCTGAAATCTCCTTCGACAAGATCGACGCCATCCGGGGCATGGACATCACCATCGTGACCAGCGCCCGTAACGACGAAGAGGGCCGCGCCCTGCTTCGCGAGATGGGGATGCCGTTCCGCAGCAACTGATTGCCCTCGTTCCGGAAACCGCTATGGCCAACCACGACCCAATTTCAGACATGCTCACTCGCATTCGTAATGCGTGTGAAAAACGTCACCCAACCACCCGCATTCCTTCCTCTCGGATGTGCCGCAGTATCGCAAAGGTGCTGCAGCAGGAGGGTTTCATCTCCGAAATCGCCGAGGAAGGCGAAGGGGTGAGCACGCAAATCGTGCTCTCTCTCAAATACAGCGGCAAGCAACGCCAGCCCTCAATTCGCTCAGTGCAGCGTGTGAGTAAGCCGGGTTTGCGCGTCTACAAAAACCGCCGCGAACTACCCAAAGTTTTGGGTGGCCTCGGGGTTGCAATCATCTCTACCTCGAAAGGGGTAATGAGCGACCGCACCGCCCGTAAAGAAGGCGTGGGCGGTGAAGTGCTCTGCTACGTGTACTGATCGGAGAACAAACCATGTCACGCATAGGCAAAAATCCGATCCCCCTCCCAGACAAGGTGTCTGTAGAGATCAATGGGCTTGCCGTAAAGGTGAAAGGCCCTAAAGGTGAACTCAGCCGCCTGCTACCTGAAGGGGTAGTTATTACTCAAGCTGAAAACATTCTCACCGTGGCAGCCGTAGATGCCACCCGTCGTTCCAGGGAACGTCATGGTCTTTGCCGCACCCTGGTGGCAAACATGGTGGAAGGCGTTTCTAAGGGCTTTACCCGCAAACTCGAAATCATCGGTGTTGGTTATCGCGCCGCTGTTAAGGGCAAAACCCTTGTTGTTAACGCCGGCTACAGCCACCAGGTGGAAATTGAACCCCCTAACGGCGTCACATTTGTAGTGGAAAACAACACTCAGGTGATGGTTTCCGGGGCGGACAAAGAGATTGTGGGCAATGAAGCCGCCAAAGTTCGTGCCATTCGGCCACCGGAGCCCTACAAAGGTAAAGGGATCAAATACGAGGGTGAACGCATCCTTCGCAAGGCCGGAAAGACCGGCAAGAAATAAGGCCGTTCCTCTCTTTTTTAAATTCCTGCCATGTCACCCTCCTCTCGCAAACAGCAAACCCAACGCCGTCATCGGCGTTTGCGTCGCCACCTTGAAGGCACACCCGAGCGTCCACGGCTTGCCGTATATCGCTCTAACGAGCACATATATGCTCAAGTGATAGATGACGCCGCCCAGCACACCTTGGCGGCTGCCTCCAGCCTCGATAAGGATCTACGCACTGGTTTGAACAGTGGCTCCAACTGCGATGCTTCTATCGCTGTTGGTCAGCTGGTCGCCAAGCGTGCCCTTGCCAAAGGCATCCAACAGGTGGTCTTCGATCGCGGCGGCAACCTGTACCACGGTCGGGTTAAAGCCCTTGCCGAAGCTGCCCGGGAAGCGGGCCTTAAGTTCTGATCCTGCGAAACCATGACTGCATCCAACGACCAGTTCCAAGCTCAAGACATTCCCGGCGCTGCTGATGTTCCCGCCGCTGCCGAAGGGCAGGGAGATCGCCGTGGCGGCCGCGGTGGCGGAGCTGGCGGTGGCGGTGGTGATCGTCGCGGCCGGGGCGAAAAACGCGGTAACCGTCGGGATCAAGAACGCGATTCCGAATGGCAAGAACGGGTTGTTCAAATACGCCGTGTTTCCAAAACCGTAAAAGGCGGTAAAAAAATGAGCTTCAGGGCCATCATCGTTGTAGGCAACGAAAAGGGTCAAGTTGGTGTTGGTGTTGGTAAAGCCGGAGATGTAATTGGCGCTGTTAAAAAAGGCGTGGCCGATGGCAAGAAAAATCTTGTAAAAGTACCCCTCACTCGCTTCAACTCCATTCCCACCATGGGTACAGGCTGCGATGGCGCTGCCAGTGTGTTGATTCGTCCGGCAGCTCCTGGTACCGGAGTTATCGCTGGCGGATCGATCCGCACGGTGCTCGAGTTGGCAGGCGTTAAAAACGTGCTGGCAAAACGCCTGGGCAGTAAAACTCCGCTCAACAATGCGCGGGCTGCCATGGTGGCCTTACGGGGGCTTCGCACCCACCAAGACACCGCCAAGGAACGCGGTATTCCTTTAGAGCAGATCTATTCCTGAGCCCATAACCATGTCACTAACACTTCAAACTCTCAAACCCCAGAAAGGTTCCCGTCGTCGCAAACTCCGCAAGGGCCGCGGCATTGCCGCTGGCCAAGGCGCTAGCTGTGGTTTTGGAATGCGCGGGCAAAAGTCAAGATCCGGTCGCCCTACCAGGCCAGGTTTTGAAGGCGGCCAAATGCCCCTCTACCGTCGCGTACCAAAGCTCAAGCACTTCACATTGGTGAATCCCACCTACTACACCGTGCTCAATGTGGGCAAACTTGCCCAAATGAAGGCCGGTTCTGTTGTTACCTGTGAATCTTTAGAAGAAGCTGGGGTTATTACCAGCCCAAAACATCCTCTTAAAGTTCTGGGTAATGGAGATCTAACGGTGAAATTAACCGTACGCGCAGCAGCTTTCACCGCCTCAGCTCGGGAAAAAATTGAAGCTGCAGGGGGCAGCTGCGAAATAATCGATTAAACATTTCATCTTTTCTGAGCCCACCAATCCATGCTTCTTAGTAGGGGTCGCACCCCAAGCGCTGGCGAAGTTATTACTCAACTGGTCCAAGCCAAAGTTCTGAGAAATCGTGTTCTCACAACTCTTGGCCTTTTGGTATTGGTGAGGCTTGGCATTTATATCCCGATGCCAGGCATCGATCGGGTTGCGTTTCAACAATTCATTCAGCAAGGCGGACAGCTGATTGGATTTTTAGACATCTTTACCGGTGGTGGTATTTCCTCCCTCGGCATTTTTGCTTTGGGCATTTTGCCTTTCATTAATGCTTCGATAATTCTGCAGTTGTTAACGGCATCTCTACCAGCCCTTGAAGATCTCCAAAAGAATGAGGGGGAGGCTGGTAGACGCAAAATTGCTCAGATAACCCGTTATGTAGCTCTGGGTTGGGGAGTTTTGCAAAGTGTCGTTTTTGCTTTAATCCTGAGGCCCTATGCGGTGGATTCCGTATCGAGCACAGTTTTTGTAGTGCAAACAGCCCTGGCACTTGTTACTGGTTCAATGGTGGTGATGTGGATATCGGAAGTAATCACCGAACGGGGTATCGGCCAAGGGGCTTCTCTAGTGATCTTCCTCAACATTGTTGCCACCTTGCCTAAGGCCCTTGGCTCCACCGTTGAGCTAGCCCAAAGTGGAGATCGAGGCACCATCGCGGGCATTCTCGTTTTGGTATTGGTTTTTTTGATCACGATCCTCGGCATCGTTTCTGTGCAAGAAGGCAGCAGACGAATTCCGATCGTTAGTGCAAAACGCCAAGTGGGCAATGGAGCGATGCTGCCGGAGCGCCAGAGCTATCTCCCCTTGAAGCTCAATGCAGGTGGTGTGATGCCGATCATTTTTGCTTCTGCCGTAATCTTCTTGCCCTTAACAGTGGCAAATCTCACTAAAAGTGAATTGCTGATTAAAATTGCCGGTTATTTAAATCCAAATAGCAGCACACCTTGGCTTTATGCCCTGGCATTTTTTGGTTTGATCTGTGGCTTTTCCTTTTTCTTAGCCACCCTTTCAATTAATCCACAAGACATTGCCACAAATTTGAAAAAAGGAGGCGTTGCGATTCCAGGGGTAAGGCCTGGCTCTGCAACAGCCAAATATCTAGGGGGAGTTCAGAATCGCCTCACCCTGCTTGGGGGCCTATTCCTTGGGGCAGTTGCAATTATTCCTGCAGCAGTTGAAGGGGCCACAAACGTAAGAACCTTTCAAGGGCTGGGGGCAACCTCCCTATTAATACTCGTTGGAGTTGCGATAGATACGGCAAAGCAAGTGCAAACTTATGTGATTTCTGAGCGCTACGAAGGAATGGTGCGCCAATGACCCACCGCTTACTTTTTCTTGGCCCTCCAGGTGCTGGTAAAGGAACCCAAGCTGAACATCTTGCTTTAAGTCATCAGCTTTTACATTTGTCTACCGGTGATCTACTGCGAGCCGAAGTAAAAGCCGGAAGCCAGTTGGGCCTTGAAGCTGAAGCGGTGATGAATCGCGGTGAACTGGTGAGCGATGCCCTTGTTTTAGCAATTGTGCGTAGCACGCTCAGTAAGCATCAAGGTGGTTGGCTGCTAGACGGATTTCCTAGAAATCTGCCCCAAGCGCAGGCATTGGATAAGTTGCTATTGGAGCTAAATCAACCTTTGCAGAAGGTTCTACTAATGGAATTAGGCGACGATGAACTCGTTCAGCGTCTACTGGCAAGGGGCCGCACAGACGACAACGAGGCAGTGATCCGCCATCGTCTTCAGGTTTACCGCGACCAAACCAAACCCCTAATCGAGTACTACCAAAATCGAGGCCAATTGCAGGCCGTGCCCAGCACTGGAAGCGTTGAATCAGTAGCAAGCGCCATAGCACTAGTGCTTCAATAACACTTGTCGCTAGCGCTCCACATGGTAAAGTCTTTGTTTGTAAAAAGGAGAGCACACCAATGAAGGTGCGCGCCTCAGTGAAGCGCATGTGCGACAAATGCCGGGTGATTCGTCGCCACGGCAGGGTAATGGTGATCTGCACCAACCCAAAGCACAAGCAACGCCAGGGTTAATCCCCTGCCCCTCCCTTAGCTAGCTAAGGGCCAGCATCAAATTCAACAACCCCTGCATCGGCAGTGGTTTCACTCTCTACGAATTTTCTTCAGTGGCTCGGATCATCGGCGTAGATATCCCCCGCGACAAGCGGGTGGAGATCTCCCTCACTTACATCTATGGCGTGGGCCTTACCAGGGCCCAAAAGATCCTCGCCTTAAGTGGCGTTAATCCGGATATCCGGGTTAAGGATTTGAGCGATAGCGATGTCCAGAAACTGCGGGTGGCAGCTGAAACATTCACTCTTGAGGGCGATCTTCGCCGCCAAGAGGGCATGGCCATGAAGCGTTTGCAAGACATTGGTTGCGTGAGGGGCCGTCGTCATCGCATGGGCCTCCCAGTTCGCGGCCAACGCACCCGCACAAATGCGCGCACCCGCCGTGGTGCCCGTAAAACAGTGGCCGGTAAGAAGAAGTAATTCTTTTTGCTTGCGCTGTTTTAAAAAGTTCTGCCGCCTGGGGAAATTCCCTAAAGGCGTCACCAGGGCTTCTCCGTTCTTTGATCACCTTCCTGCCCCTGCAGGCCCTAACCAATGGCAAAACCAGCCAAAAAAACAGGCCCTAAAAAGGCCAAACGCAACGTTCCAAACGGTGTTGCCCACATTCAGAGCACTTTTAACAACACCATTGTGTCTATTACAGATACATCTGGTGAAGTGATCTCCTGGTCTTCCGCTGGAGCCAGTGGATTCAAGGGAGCTCGCAAGGGCACACCATTTGCCGCCCAAACCGCTGCTGAAGCTGCGGGCCGTCGCGCCCTCGAGCAAGGCATGCGTCAGATCGAAGTATTGGTGCGGGGCCCCGGATCAGGCCGTGAAACAGCTATTCGCGCCCTTCAGGTGGCGGGGCTGGAAATCACCCTGATCCGAGATGTAACACCCCTTCCCCACAACGGCTGTCGCCGTGCCAAACGCCGTCGCGTTTGATCGCATCCGCTTTCTTTAACCGCCCTCTGGGCTCCTTCGCTCTTTAGATCTTCCGGCCGTGTTGCAGTTCCAAATTGACCGTGTCGATTACCAGATCGGCGAAGACCGTTCCCAAACTGGTGTATTCGTGATCGGGCCCCTCGATCGCGGCCAGGCCACCACCCTTGGCAATTCCCTGCGCAGGGAATTGATGAGCGGCTTGGAAGGCACTGCCGTCACTGCCGTGCGTATTAGTGGCGTAAACCACGAATACGCCACGGTGCCTGGTGTTCGCGAAGACGTGCTCGACATTCTGTTGAATTGCAAAGAGCTGATCCTCAACAGCCGCAGCCAAGACACAGAAATTGGCCGCTTAGTTATGAATGGCCCAGCCAACGTAACTGCCGCAGATTTGCAGTTCTCCTCCCAGGTTTCTGTGGTGGACAACAAAAGACCGATTGCCACCATCGCTGATGGCCATAGTCTTGAACTTGAACTCCATGTGGAACGTGGAGTGGGCTACCGACCAGTAGAGCGTGGTTGTGAAGACACTGCCTCCATCGATTTGCTCCAGATCGATGCCGTATTTATGCCCGTGCGTCGGGTTAATTACACGGTGGATGAAACCGCTGTGGGGGAAGGGGGTTCTGCCCGGGAGAGGCTGCGCCTTGAAATCCAAACCAATGGTTCGATCACTCCAGACGATGCCATGGCCCAAGCGGCCAATCAGTTAATAACTTTGTTCCAACCTCTAGCTACTCTTTCAATGGTGGAAGAGCCGGGTGTTGAACCTGAACCCACCGCCGAAAGTCAGATTCCATTAGAGGAGTTAAACCTTTCAGTGCGTGCTTACAACTGCCTTAAGCGCGCTCAGGTGAATTCAGTATCTGATTTGATGGGCTTTAGTTATGAAGATCTTTTAGAGATCAAAAACTTTGGCTCAAAATCAGCAGATGAAGTGATTGAAGCCTTGGAGCGCATCGGCATCTCCTTACCCCAAAGCCGCACCCCCGTCTGACGGCTAACCCCCTATAAACCTGTTTCATCATGCGCCACCAATGTCGCGTTCCCATGCTGGGACGCCCCGCCGACCAACGCAAAGCATTACTACGTGGTCTCACCACCCAACTGATCAGAGAAGGGCGTGTTACTACAACTAAAGCGCGAGCAAAAGCCTTGCGGGATGAAGCTGAGCGCATGATCACCCTGGCAAAAGAGGGCAGCCTTGCTTCCCGCCGCCGCGCGATGGGATACATCTACGACAAACAATTAGTTCATGCTTTATTCGATAAAGCCCCAGATCGCTACGGCGACCGCAAAGGTGGCTACACCCGCATCATCCGTACGGTGCCGCGCCGTGGTGACAACGCAGTAATGGCAATTATCGAATTGGTTTGAGTGAACGGATTGCCCTCTGTCTGCAATATGACGGGGGGCCTTTTTGTGGCTGGCAGCGACAAGAAGGCCATCCAAGCGTGCAAGAAACTCTTGATAAAGCCATTGATGACCTTGATCCACTGCCGAGCAGTAGCCAACGTTTAAGCCGTAGTTTTGCTGCTGGTCGCACCGACAGCGGTGTACATGCAGCTGGCCAAGTAGTTCATTTTGATTGTCACGGTTCTATCCCAGCTAGCCGTTGGGCCGCTGCTTTAAACGGACGCTTGCCAGCAACAATTCGCATCAGTGCGGCTGCCGCTGTTGCAAGCAATTGGCATGCCTGTTTTTCCGCCAGCTACCGCCGCTATCGATACACAATCTTCAATAGCCGTCGCCCCAATCTTTTTTTGGCCCCTTTTAGTTGGCACCGCTATCAATGCCAACTGCAAGATGCCGCAATGGCCCGTGCTCTAAGCGAACTGGTGGGCACCCACGACTTTTCGGCATTGCAAAAAGCGGGCAGCAATCGCCGCCATGGTTGCACCACAGTGGAAGAGGTGGAATTAAGCCGGGAGGGTGATTTGTTAACCCTAGAGATTCAGGCCACCGGCTTTCTTTACGGCATGGTGAGATTATTACTCGGACAATTAGTAGCCATTGGTGAAGGTCGTCTTAGCGAGGCAAATTTCCGCAGCAGATGGCAGCGATGTCTGCGGGAAGAAGTGAAAGAAGCTGCTCCCCCGCAAGGGCTTTGCCTGCTGCGGGTGGGCTATCCCCAGCCAGTATTTCCATTAGCTGCGTGGTACGATTGTCTACCGCGGTATCGGTTGGAAGTTTCCGATCCGCCTCCTGCTGTTGCAACATCAGGTTGATTTAAAGCTTCCTATCCTCCAGATCCTGCATTGCAGGGCTAACCCCGTGGTTCCGGCCCGCCGGCGCGATGAACAAAACAGTTGTCCCCTCCATTCAATCCCTCGAACGCCACTGGTATGTGGTGGACGCGGAAAATAAATGTCTTGGCCGCCTCGCAAGCGAGGTAGCCCAGGTGTTACGCGGCAAAAACAAGCCCACCTTCACGCCTCATTTGGATGCTGGAGATTTTGTGATTGTGATCAACGCCGAAAAGGTGCGGGTTACAGGAAATAAATCCAGCCAAAAAGTGTATCGCCGCCATTCCGGACGCCCTGGTGGCATGAAGGTGGAAACCTTCTCTGCGCTACAGGGCCGTATTCCTGAAAGGATTGTGGAAACCGCTATCAAAGGGATGTTGCCCCACAACGCTCTTGGCCGTCAGTTATTTCGCAAACTGAAGGTTTATAAGGGCACAGAGCATCCCCATGCTGCTCAGTTACCGCAAATCCTTGAGCTTAATCCTGCCGCCACCTTGAAATGAGCATCACTAATAAGCCTGTTGTTTACTGGGGTACCGGTCGTCGGAAAACCGCAGTTGCCCGTGTGCGCGTAGTGCCCGGTAGCGGCGTCATCACCATTAATGGGCGTCCGGGAGATAATTATCTCAACTACAACCCCACATACTTGAGTTCCGTTCGAGCTCCACTCGAAACCTTAGGTCTCGCCAAGGAATACGACATCTTGGTGAATGTGCGTGGTGGTGGTTTAACCGGCCAAGCTGACGCCATTAAGCAGGGTGCAGCTCGCGCCCTCTGCGATCTTTCACCAGACAACCGCAAACCACTTAAAAGCGAAGGTCATCTCAGCCGAGATCCAAGAGCTAAAGAACGTCGTAAATACGGCCTTAAGAAAGCTCGTAAAGCGCCTCAATTCTCCAAACGCTAATTTCAATCATGCCAAAAGCCAATATCCATCCCACTTGGTACCCAGATGCCAAGGTTATATGTAATGGGGAAGTGGTGATGACCATCGGTTCCACATCACCCGAACTGAATGTAGATGTTTGGAGTGGTAATCACCCCTTCTACACTGGCACTCAGAAAATCCTTGATACTGAAGGTCGGGTTGATCGCTTTATGCGGAAATACGGCATGGGTAGCATCGAAGATGCTCAAAAAGATACTTAAACCAATACTGAGCATCACCAATTTTGGACAGTTCCTTCGTGACCGATCGGCTCGAAGCCACCTGTCGCACATTTGAAGCTTTAGAACGTCAACTGGCTGATCCCAGTGTGACGAATAATCCCCAGGAATTGTTAAAGCTGGCGCGGGAACGCTCCAGGCTTGAACCCTTGGTGTTGGATTATCAGGCATTACAGGTAATCACCAAGCAAAACCTGCAAGCAAGAGAAATGCTGCGGGAATCGAGGGGTGATGCAGAGATGGAGCTATTAGCCCAAGAAGAAATTGAATCACTTGATAATGATCGGCAACGATTAGAAGAGAAATTACGTCTTGCTCTTTTACCTAGCGATCCCCGCGATGAACGCAGCGTAATGCTAGAAATTAGAGCTGGCGCTGGCGGAGATGAGGCGGCTATATGGGCTGGTGATTTAGCCCGAATGTATGAACGCTATGCGCAAACTGAAGGCTGGCAGGTGCAGCCTGTAAGCGCTTCAGATGCAGAACTTGGTGGATTCAAAGAACTGATTTTAGCGATTCGTGGTGATGCTGTATTCAGCCAATTGAAATATGAAGCTGGGGTTCATAGAGTGCAACGGGTGCCTGCAACTGAATCCCAAGGCCGGGTACACACATCAACAGCCACTGTTGCCGTAATGCCTGAGGCTGATCCAGTTGATGTGCAACTAGATCCCAAAGATCTTGAGATTAGTAGTGCCCGCTCCGGTGGTGCTGGTGGGCAAAACGTTAACAAAGTAGAAACGGCTATTGATCTTTTTCATAAACCAACAGGAATCAGAGTTTTTTGCACTCAGGAACGTTCGCAAGCGCAAAATCGTGAGCGTGCTTTGGAAATTCTAAGAGCTAAATTGTTAGCGCTGGAATTAGAAGCTGCTGCTAATGCTGAAAGTTCAGCGCGGCGGGCCCAAGTTGGAAGCGGTGATCGCAGTGAAAAAATTCGCACTTACAACTACAAAGACAATCGAATTACCGATCACCGTTTGGGTCGTAACTTTCCATTAGAAACTGTATTGCAAGGGCAATTAGATGAAATTATTGGTGCCTGTATCCATGCCGATCAACAAAAGCAATTAGAAGAGCTGGCCCACAATCAAAATTAATTAAGCACCGATAACATATTTGCGCCATTCTTCTCTGCGGCCATTACGTATCTGGCGTGTTGCTTCAAAATAAAGTGTGCTTACAGGCCGGCGCGGCACCGAACTCATCGGCATATCAGCTTCTTTTGGTGTGCGGCTACCCTTACGCACATTGCAACGGATACAAGCTGTAATTACATTTTCCCAGGTATCTTGGCCGCCGCGACTGCGGGGAATTACATGGTCGATTGATAACTGCTCTCCTTTGTAAGCGCAGTATTGACAGGTGTGATGATCACGCTGAAAAACATTGCGGCGGGTGAGTGGTAATTCTTTAAATGGAATCCTTACAAATTGACGTAACCGGATAACTGTGGGAGCTAATAAATCAGGCCTCAGGGTGCGTTGCTCATGTTCCAAACCTTCTGCCTTACCTTTCAACACCATCACTACCGCACGGCGCCAGCTGGTGATATTGAGCGGCTCGTAGGACGCATTTAAAACAAGGACGTGTCCCACGCAAAGCGACCGGGGTTGCTTCATGCTAACGAAATAGTGCAGCCCATCAATGTCGCTTCTGATGCATGGGCCCCAGCAGCGGGCCTGGGTGGAGATCAACCGCGATGCAATCACCCATAACACCAGTTGCATCAAGGCTTCTTTAGCGAAGCATTGTGAATTGATGGCAGTGGTAAAAGCTGATGGCTATGGCCATGGGGCTGTAACGGTGGCAGAGGCCGCCATAAAAGGAGGCGCCAGCAGTTTTGGTGTTGCCACCCTTGCCGAAGCAATTGAATTACGCCAGGCCGGTATTAAGCAGCCTGTTTTAGTGCTTGGCAACCTGCAGGCGCCAGAGGAATTTCGCTGCTGCCTGCATTGGCAGTTAATGCCCACGATCAGCAGTTTGCGCCAGGCGCAGCTGGCAAATCAGGAGGCTGCAAATGCCGGCCAACCACTGGCAGTGCAATTAAAACTTGATACCGGCATGGCACGTCTTGGGGCACCATGGGAGGAAGGGCCGCAATTATTGGCAGCAATAAACGCCATGGCAGATCTCCAACTACATGGTTTGTATTCCCATCTTGCAGATGCAGATCAACTCGCTAGTAGCCATACCCGATTGCAGCAACAACGTTTTGAAGAAGTAATGCAACATCTAACTGGCATTAACCAACGGCCTGGTTTTTGTCATCTTGCCAATTCAGCAGCCACCTTGGGCAACCGAGAATTGCACTACAACCTTGTGCGGGTGGGTCTTGCTATCTACGGCCATGCACCAGCTGCACACCTGAGCCAAAAAATAGCTCTAAAACCAGCCATGACTGTGCGCGCCCGGGTAACACTGCTGCGGGAGGTACCCGCTGGCGTGGGGGTGAGCTACGGCCATCGCTTTGTTACGCAAAGACCAAGCCGACTAGCCGTATTAGGTATTGGCTATGCCGATGGAGTGGCCCGTTTGCTGTCGGGCCGCATGGAAGTGATGGCCCAAGGTGTGCGCTTGCCCCAGGTGGGTGCCATAACAATGGATCAACTGGTGGTGGATGCTACGGATTTACCGTCTTTAGAGGAAGGGCATGTGGTAACCCTGCTGGGCCAATCCGGAAATGATCAGATCGGCCCTGAGGTGTGGAGTGAAACCTGCGGCACAATCCCCTGGGAAATTCTTTGCAGTTTTAATCACCGCCTACCGCGGCTGCCTCCTTGCCAGGAGCACTGATAAACTTTCCAAACCACTGGAGAGGTGGCTGAGCGGTTGAAAGCGGCTCCCTGCTAAGGAGTTACAGGGGGCAACTCTTGTCGAGGGTTCGAATCCCTCCCTCTCCGTTTCAAAAGGGTTCAAGCGGTTCTCAGACCGCTTGAACCCTTTTGTTTTTGTAAATCACTTAGATTTGTTCTGTAGTGCAGGCACTTATATGAATAATCCTCTTTGGATGCTGCTGCCCTGGGCGGTTTTCGCTTTTGCCGTTGGGATCAAATTTTGGCGTATTACCAGCTTGTTTCGCCGCCACGTGCTTGTTAAACCCCAAGGGGTTGAAGCTTTTAGAAAAACCCTCGAGCGCATCTGGGCAAAAGATCAACAGACTGCATAATTACAACTAAATTAATTTTGTAAAATTAAAATCATGGCATCAAGATTAACTAGGGAATATGCGCCTTTAGAACCGAATGTTAATCACTCCATCGTTTGCATTGGAGGTTCCGGAGGTGATGAATTTTTTTATTGCAACGAACAGGGCGATGTGGCAACGTTGATTTCGAACTTTAAAGAAAAATATAAAAAAATTACTGGATTTGCAGCAGTTAAGGTGGCGGTTTACAATATTGATTCAATTACAACAACCCATATTATTGGTATTAATCTGTAGAAAATTTATAAATCCTATTTATTAATTGCCTTCCATACCCACCAAGCAACAAGCCCACCAAAGATCCAAGGCAAAAGTCCCCTAAAAATCAACAATGCCAAAACAACTACAACTGCAGAAATAGCGGTGCGTTTTGTGATTGCCTTTGCATCATCACTCATAAAACGCCAACGGGGGATGATAGCCATCACATAACAATAATTAAGCTAACTATAACAAAAAGCGATCAGCGCAATACTTTCCAAAGCTTGGCTGCTAGGTCAGGCAAGAATTGTTCATCGGCGGCCCATTGGCTGCCTTCACTAAAAACTACCAACAAAAAAGGCGGGCAATCCGGCACCTCGCAATAGGCGGCGTCATGGCGCGCCGTACTCATCCAGCCAGCTTTACTCCATAAAAAACTTCCCTCTGGTAGCCCTGCCCCCAAAAAACCATCCACCTGGTTTTCCAGATCAGCCTTGCGATCAGCAATATCCAAACTGCGAGCTATCGCACCACGAAGCCGGGCCCCTGCCAGTGGTGATTGCCAGGCACCAGCAATCACGGCATGGAGCAAGCGAGCGGTGATATCGGTGTTCAAACGGTTGCGATTTTCTTTATTAGGGCCATAAAACTGCTGTTCGCGGCCGTAGGGGCCATCAGTCCAAGTTTTTTGGCAGGCGTTACAGCCATCCCATTCCGCCCAGCCCAATTTTGCAAACCATTGATTAACCAACAAGCGTTGGCGCGCCCAACTATTCAGTGGATCCTCAGGCAACTCAGCTCCACTGTTCGTACCCGTTAATAAATCCACCACAAATGAAGTGGCATCGTTACTTGAATCTTGCAACATCGCCCTGAAGGCACGGCGCAACTCTGGCCCTTCAAGCAATAAATCACGACCTAACCAGCTTTCAATCGCAGCGCCATAAAAAAGTTTCACCACACTGGCGGGATATCGCAACTGCTGCCCCTGATAACTCGCCCCTTTTATGGGTAATTGCCAAAAATCTTCGTTGTTAAGTGAAGAGGCAATATCAATTGGCGAATTGTTGTAAACCACCCAGGTAGCGCTGATGTTGCTTAATTCTTCCGGCGCCAGCTGCGTTATTTCAGCAAGCGCTGTGCTTAATTGCTCCTCCAGCTGTGGATCCTGGCTGTAGAACGCCATTGCAAAGGCACATTGCTATGGAAACCCTAGTCAGCCTGCAAAATCCAAGCCTGCAACCCCTTAGCTGCTGGCAACTAACTAAACCACTTGATCTTTACAGCAATGCAAGGGGCATGGGCCTTGCTACGCAAGCCTGGCCTGGCCGCTGTTTGAAAATTTTGGCAACGCCAGTAGAAGGGCGGCGGCGCTTGGTGCAATTAAAAGAAGATGGCTACCGCGGCTGGATCGAACCGCAACAACTAGTTGGCGCTGAGGTGAGTTGTGAGGTGGGGCGTCCGCGGCAGCTCAACGCCCCTGCTATCGATGCCCTCTTACCAAAGTTGCTAGCAAACGCAATTGCTGCCATGGCAATTCCAAATACCTATCTATGGGGAGGCAGCCTCGGCCCCAATTTTGATTGTTCGGGCTTAGTTCAACGCTTATTTGCCGATCTCGGTGTTTGGATTCCAAGGGACGCCTATCAACAGGAGCGCTTCTGTAATGCCGTAGCTGTTAATTCCGGCTGCTTTAGTTTGCTGGCCCCCGGAGATCTGATCTTTTTTGGTAAACCCCAACGTTGCAGCCATGTGGGGCTACATCTAGGAAACGGCAGATATTTGCATAGCTCCGGGATAAGCCATGGCCGTAATGGCATCGGCATCGATGCGTTATGGGCTAGCGATAAGCACCCTGTTGCCAGCCATTACAGGGCAGAGATACGTGGTGCTGGCAGAGTGCAGCGCTGCCACGATGGCAGCTACCTTCCCTAACGCTTCCCCAGCCGTGACCATTTCCGTGGTGATACCTCTGTTTAACGAGGAGGAGAGCCTGCCGCTGCTGGTGGCTCAAGTGCTCGGCACCATGCGGCATTTGGGCGAAATTTTTGAACTTGTATTGGTAGACGACGGCTCCAGCGATGGAACGGCAAAGGTGCTTACCCAATTAAGCGAAACCACACCTGAATTAGTGGCTGTGTTGCTGCGGCGCAACTACGGCCAAACAGCTGCAATGGCCGCTGGATTTGATGCAAGCAATGGGGATGAGATCGTTACTTTGGATGGTGATTTACAAAATGATCCAGCCGACATCCCCTTGATGTTGCACAAGTTGCGGGAAGGCTTTGATCTGGTGAGCGGCTGGCGTCATCAACGTCAAGATGCCGCCTTAAGCCGTTTACTTCCTTCAAAACTGGCCAACCGTTTAATCGCATCAGTTACTGATGTGCGGCTCCACGATTACGGCTGTTCCTTAAAGGCCTATCGCCGTGAAGTGCTTGCAGATATGAATCTCTACGGTGAATTGCATCGCTTTCTGCCGGCTTTAGCTTCAATTGAGGGGGCGCGAATCACAGAACTAAAAGTGAATCATCAACCTCGCCGCTACGGCAAAAGTAAATACGGCATCGATCGAACTTTTCGTGTGTTGATGGATTTACTCACGGTGTGGTTCATGAAACGTTTCCTCACCAGACCCATGCATGTATTTGGGTTTTGGGGGCTGTTGGCAATCGTGGCGGGCAGCTTGATGGGTTTAGTGCTAGTTGCCGAAAAATTACTGGGCAACAACATCGCAAACCGGCCTCTGCTCACCCTTTGCGTGTTGTTGCTTTTGGCGGGGGTTCAGCTTTTTTGTTTTGGGCTCCTTGGAGAGTTGATGATGCGCACTTATCACGAAAGCCAAGGACGCCCCATTTACCGCGTCCGCGCCACCTTGAGGGGCAGTGCAGCTTGAATTTTTATGACGCCTAAGCCCGGCCAATGAACCTGGGCGATTGAGGTTCGTACAGTCCGTTAGCTAGAGCCTTGGCTCTTGATGTTCTCACAGGTGTTTTCAACCAATGACGGGAGAATTTGCCGCAGCCTGGATGCCCTCGGTGTTCATACCACTGGTAGGAATCGGTTTGCCTGCAGTGGTTATGGCTTTGCTTTTTAATGTGATTGAGGCTCGAGACTGAGATGACTGTCACCCCTGTCGCCGACCCCTGCGTCGGCAATCTGGCCACGCCTGTTAACAGCAGCTGGTTCACTAAGGCTTTTCTGAACGCCTTACCCGCCTATCGCCCATCCCTTTCGCCTAACCGCAGGGGCTTGGAAGTTGGCATGGCCCATGGCTTCTTCCTCTACGGACCCTTCAGTGTTTGCGGCCCTTTGCGCAACACCGATTACGCCGCTACAGCTGGCTTACTAGCTGCCGTTGGCCTGGTTTCAATCCTCACGGTGTGTCTCTCGATTTATGGCACCGCCGGAAGGGGTCCAAATGTGCAGCCCCCTGATGCCACCATCGACAACCCTCCCGCCGACCTGTTTACCAAAGCTGGTTGGGCCGAATTTGCCAGTGGCTTTTGGTTAGGTGGTTGCGGTGGAGCTGCCTTTGCCTGGTTCCTTGCAGGCACTGCTTTGGTTTCACCATTAGTGAACATCGCAGGTGGTGTTTGGAGCGTGGGCTAACCCAAAGCCCCCCTTCCGCTGACAAGATCAGATAACTAGCGCAGGGATTCCTGCTGATGTCAGTTTCTGATCCGTTTTTGAAGCGGCCGCTGCTCACCCTGGTGCTCAGCGTCTTGATCGTTCTAGCCGGGGTGGTGAGCCTTTTTGGCATGCAGGTGGAAAACCTGCCACCGATTGCCCCAAGCAAGGTAACGGTGCGGGCCACCTACCCCGGAGCGGGGGCTGAAGTGGTGGAGCAAGGGGTTACCACCCTGCTAGAGCGACAATTAAATAGCCTTGAAAGACTTGATTCAATCCGTTCATCCAGCACCGCAAATGGTGCAAGTGTTGAACTAACTTTCAGTGACGCAATCGGTGAAGATCGCCGTAGCTCTGAATTAAATCAAATTAATGTGCAAAACGAGGCAAATCTCGTTACCCGTCAATTACCACAATCGGTAATACGCCAAGGTTTACAAGTAAGAAGAACAAGCACTGATCTTTTGATGGTGCTTAGTTTCAGTGATAAAAGCAAACTTTATAGCCAGCAATTTATCAGCAGCTGGGTTGATCGTTATCTTCGCGATCCATTACTCCGGTTGCCAGGAATTGGTGATGTAAGCCTCACTGGAAGTGGGAATTTAGCCTATCGGCTCTGGCTAAATCCAGATCAATTAAATCGCTTCCGGCTCACAATTAATGATGTGAGTGTTGCATTACAAAGAGAAAATGTACTTGCAGCACTTGGGCAGGTGGGCGATGCCCCAAGCCCTGCTGATCAGCAATACAACCTGCCTCTACGCATGGAGGGAAGGTTACGTAGCCAAGAAGAAATTGAAAACCTAATAGTTGCGCCTTTGGGCGATGGCAACAGCGTGCGTTTAAAAGATCTAGGGAGAGTTAGCCTCGGCGATGAAAACTACAACAGCAGTGCTCGCAATCTTAGGGGCCAATCCACCGTAGCTTTGTCTATTTTTCAACGAGATGGCAGCAACGCCCTGGAGCTAAGTGATGCTGTGGAATTGCTTTTAGATCAGGTAACACCAGATCTACCGCCGGGATTAGAGATTCAAACCATCGTTGATGTGGCAGATAATGTACGCGAAAATATCAACCACGCCGTTGATGCCCTAAGAGATGCGGTGATATTGGTATTTATTGTTTTGCTATTGGGGTTAGGCAATTGGCGCTTGGCTGTAATAACTGCTATTGCGGTGCCAGTGTCTTTACTTGGTAGCTTTATTCTACTGCGAACAATGGATGGCTCAATAAACACTCTTACCCTATTTGGCCTTGTGCTGGCATCAGGGGTGGTGGTAGATGATGCAATTGTTGTTAGCGAAGATATCGGGCGCCGCATTGAACTTGGCGAAACCCCACGCCAGGCAGCCGGCAATGCAATGCAGGAATTAAGCGGTGCTGTGATTGCCACTTCCTTAGTACTTGTTGTGGTATTTCTGCCTGTATTATTAATGCCTGGATCAGTGGGTAAATTATATCAACCGATCGCTGTTGTGATTGGTAGTTCAATTCTAATTTCAATGATTAATGCCCTTACCTTTACACCCGTAGCTTCAACAATATTACTTTCTCAAAATTTTGGCAGTGCACCTAAACCATTGGCAATTATTCATAAATTTCTTCAACGCAGTGAGAATTGGCTATTAGAACTACGAAATCCATATCAAAAAGCGCTGGAATATACATTTAAAAAGAGACGCTTAGTAATTATCGGCTTATTAGCTGGCCTGCTTGCAACTGGCATTGGCATAAAAAGCCTACCCACCGGCTTTATACCCCAAGAAGATGATGGCCAAATTCGTGGAGTTTTGGTGTTACCTGAAGGTGCATCGCTTGCACGCACTGAAAAGGCGATGGAGCAAATCCGCAAAGTGGTAGAAAAAGAACCGCTAGTTAGGGTGGGTAATTTTTATGCCGGCAGGTCTTTTGGTGATAGTGCCGCAAATAAAGGTGTATTTTTCCTGCGACTACAACCGTTGGATAAAAGAGGTTATGGAAACGATAAAAGCACTGCTGCAGTAATAGAAAAATTAAACTTACCGCTGCGAAAAGCACTTAAAGGTGCTGGCAGGGTGAACTTAAGCCAACCGCCACCAGTGCGTGGATTTGGCTCAGAAGGGGGATTGGAATTGGAATTGTTAGATGTAAGCGGCGGCGGCTTAAGCCTTGGTGCCTTCGGCGAAGAAGCACAAGATTTTATTCGTAGAGCGGAAGCCACAGGTAAGTTTGAGCGCGTTAGCACCCGTTTCAATCCAGATTCACCAGCGCTGCAGGTGGTGCCCGATCGGCAAAGAATGGCGGCTGTTGGCGTAAGCCTTCAAGAACTGGTGGGGGTGCTTGGCGAAAGCTTTGGTAGCAGCTATGTAAACGACACCTTTGAAGACGGCAGGGTGCGGCGCATCTTGATTCAATTAGATGGTAAAGATCGCAGTAAACCAGAAGATGTTTTGCGGTTATTGGTAAGAAACAGAAAAGGGGATTTAATCCCAATTTCAAGCCTGGTGCGGCTTGAGCAGGCCTACGGACCCACCAGCATCAATCGCAGCGAGCAAAGCCGTGCAATTTCAATCCAAGCATTACCAAAACCAGGTATCAGCAGCGGCCAAGCAATTGAACTGGTGCAACAGGTACAAATCCAACGTAATAGCCCAATCACCCAATTGAATTTCACAGGGCTCACCCGAGAAGAACAAAAGGCAAGCGGTAGCACCTGGGGTTTATTTGCTCTTGGTTTGGCAGTAGTTTATTTGTTATTAGCCGCGTTATATGAAAGTGCAATTGATCCTTTAGTGATCCTGATTACGGTGCCATTGGGCTTACTTGGTGTGGTGATAGGGCTAGCGGGAAGAGGACTATTTCTTGATGTTTACGGCCAGGTGGGAGTTTTGGTATTAATAAGCCTGGCTGCAAAAAATGGAATTTTGATTGTTGAATTTGCAAACCAACGCTTGCAGGAAGGTAAATCTGTAAGTGCAGCAATTCGAGAAGCTGCTGCATTAAGGCTGCGGCCAATACTTTTAACAGCAGTAGCTTCCCTGGCTGGATTCTTACCCCTTGTGGTGGCACGAGGGGCTGGAGCCGCCAGCAGGGTGAGCATTGGCACTGTGGTTTTTAGCGGCTTGCTAGTTTCAACTGCATTGAGTTTATTTGTATTACCAGTGATCTACGAAATTGTAAAAGAATGGGAGCTGAGGGGCAAAACGTTAGCAGCTAAGGATAGGTAAAGAAGCTCCAAAATTTAGCAAGTAAAGCAGATCAGTTTCAATGGAATGTGTAAATATCTTAAATTAAATATATAAGAATCACAAAATATAAATACATAGTAGTATTTAATCCCACAAAAAAACCTCCGCCGAAGCGGAGGCTTTTTAATGAAACTAAAAGCTAGCTAGCCAAATTTACTAGCTGTTGATGCGATCAAGAAGGCAGCGTAGGTAAGGATATAACCAATGGTGAAGTGGGCTAAACCAACTACACGAGCTTGAACGATTGATAGTGCAACAGGCTTATCGCGCCAGCCCACCAAGTTGGCGAGTGGTGTGCGTTGATGGGCCCAAACGATGGTTTCAATCAGCTCTTGCCAATAACCACGCCAGGAGATGAGGAACATAAATCCAGTAGCCCACACAAGGTGACCAAACAGGAACATCCATGCCCAAACAGCCAAGTTGTTGCTACCGGAAGGGTTGTAACCATTAATCAACTGTGAGCTATTAAGCCACAGATAATCGCGGAACCAGCCCATCAAATAGGTACTTGATTCATTGAACTGAGCCACATTGCCTTGCCAAATTGCAAGATGCTTCCAGTGCCAATAGAAAGTTACCCAGCCCACGGTATTCAAAGCCCAGAACACTGCTAAGTAGAAGGAATCCCAAGCAGAAATATCGCAGGTGCCACCACGGCCAGGGCCATCGCAAGGGAATGAATAACCGAAGTCTTTTTTATCAGGCATCAGTTTGGAACCCCTGGCATCAAGGGCACCCTTCACAAGGATGAGGGTGGTGGTGTGCAGCCCAAGCGCGATGGCGTGGTGCACTAAGAAATCACCAGGGCCGATCTGTAAGAACACATCGGTATTAGGTGAATTAATTGCATCCATCCAACCGCCCATATAGGCAGCATTGGCATGACTGGCGGCACTGCCTGCATTAGAGAGCAGCACATCCATTCCATACATCGCTTTACCTGAAGCGGCCTGCACGAATTGCGCAAACACTGGCTCCACCAAGATCTGCTTCTCAGGCGTACCGAAGGCAACTACTACGTCGTTGTGAACATAGAGACCAAGGGTATGAAAACCGAGGAAGAGAGATACCCAGCTGAGGTGGCTAATGATCGCCTCTTTGTGCTCCAACATCCGAGCCAGAACGTTGTTCTTATTGGCTTCGGGGTCGTAGTCACGAATGAAGAAGATCGCACCGTGGGCAAAGGCACCACACATCAAGAAGATGGCGATGTATTGGTGATGGGTATAAAGCGCTGCCTGGGTTGTGTAGTCCTTTGCGATGAAGGCATAGGAGGGCATCGCATACATATGCTGCGCCACAAGGCTGGTAGCAACACCTAGGGAGGCAAGAGCTAAACCAAGCTGGAAGTGCAGTGAATTATTGATGGTGTCGTAGAGCCCTTTATGGCCAGCGCCAAGGTCGCCAGGGGTTCCCTTAGGTGGATTATGAGCTTCAAGAATTTCGCGAATCGAGTGGCCGATGCCGAAATTGGTGCGGTACATGTGGCCGGCGATTACAAAAATGCAACCGATGGCCAAGTGATGGTGCGCAATGTCTGTGAGCCAGAGAGCTTCACTTTGGGGATGAAAACCACCAAGGAAGGTGAGGATCGCTGTGCCAGCCCCTTCAGAAGTACCGAAGAGTTGGCCCATGCCATCGGGATTCTCGGCATAAACGCCCCAGTTTCCGGTGAAAAAGGGAGCAAGACCTGCGGGATGGGGAAGCGTGGTGAGGAAGTTGTCCCAACCAACGTGTTGACCACGGGCTTCAGGGATCGCCACATGAACCAGGTGACCTGTCCAAGCGATAGAGCTGAAACCAAATAACACCGCTAGGTGATGGTTAAGCCGTGATTCAGCGTTTTTGAACCAAGCCAAAGAAGGGCGGAACTTGGGCTGGAGATGGAGCCAACCGGCAAATAAAGCCCAGGCAGACAGGATCATCATGAAGATGGAACCCTGATAAAGCTCGGCGTTAGTGCGCATGCCGATGGTGTACCACCAGTGGTACAAACCGGAATAAGCAATATTCACCGGAGAAGAAGCGCCCGCTTGGGTAAAGGCATCAATAGCGCCTTGGCCGAAGTGGGGATCCCAAATCGCGTGAGCGATAGGACGGATATGCAGAGGATCTGTAACCCACTGCTCAAAGTTGCCTTGCCAGGCGATATGGAACAGGTTCCCCGACACCCAGAGGCCAATGATGGCCAAATGTCCGAAATGGGTGGAGAAAAGCTTTTGGTAAAGCTTCTCCTCGGTCATGCCGTCGTGGCTCTCGAAATCGTGAGCCGTAGCAATCCCGTACCAAATGCGGCGGGTGGTGGGGTCCTGGGCCAGACCCTGGCTAAACGAAGGAAATTTCGTTGCCATTGGATTAGGTCAAAGGGATGTAAATCAGCCCACCGCGATGATGCGGGCCAGGAAGAAAGACCAAGTTGTAACGATGCCACCTAATAAATAGTGGGCAACACCAACTGCACGGCCTTGAAGAATGCTCAGGGCGCGAGGCTGAATAGCCGGAGCAACCTTGAGCTTGTTGTGAGCCCAAACGATGGACTCAATCAATTCCTGCCAGTAGCCGCGGCCACTGAACAAGAACATCAGGCTGAATGCCCAGATGAAGTGAGCACCAAGGAACAGCAAGCCATAGGCGCTATTGGAGGAGCCGTAGCTGTTGATCACCTGGGAAGCTTGCGCCCACAGGAAATCACGCAACCAACCATTGATGGTGATGGCACCCTCGGCAAAGTTGCCGTTGGTTATGTGCTGAACCGTGCCATTTGCATTAACAGTGCCCCACACATCGCTTTGCATCTTCCAGGAGAAGTGGAAGATCACGATCGATAGGGAGTTGTACATCCAGAACAGGCCGAGGAACACGTGGTCCCAACCGGAAACCTGACAAGTACCACCACGGCCAGGGCCATCACAAGGGAAGGCAAAACCAAGGCTTGCCTTATCTGGAATCAACCGTGAGCTACGGCTGTAAAGCACACCCTTGAGCAGGATCAACACCGTCACGTGAATCGTGAAGGCATGGATGTGGTGCACCATAAAGTCTGCTGTGCCAAGGGGTATGGGCCCCATAGCAACTTTGTTACCCACCGCCATCACAGTGCCGTTAAACACTTCGCTCACGCCAGCAAGGGCGTTAGGGGCTGTGGAACCTGCTGCTGCTGCATGCAAGCCTTGAATCCACTGGGCGAATACAGGACGCAGCTGAATCGCCGAATCACTGAACATGTCTTGGGGACGACCCAAGGCACTCATGGTGTCGTTGTGGATGTAGAGGCCGAAACTGTGGAAGCCCAACCAAATGCACACCCAATTGAGGTGACTGATCAGGGCGTCACGAGCTTTGAGCACGCGATCTAGCACGTTGTCTACATGCTTCGCCGGGTCGTAATCGCGCACCATGGCGATTGAAGCGTGGGCGCCAGCACCAACGATCAGAAAACCACCAATCCACATGTGGTGGGTAAATATCGACAGCTGCGTTGGGTAATCGATACCTATATATGGATAGGGAGGCATCGCATACATGTGCTGGGCAACGATGATGGTTAAAGAACCGAGCATTGCCAAGTTCACCGCCAGCTGGGCATGCCAGGAGGTGGTCATGAACTCAAACAAGCCATCGTGACCACGGGTGGCAGGAAACAAGAGGGGATCACCCTTCTGGCCTTCAAGGATCTCCTTGATGCTGTGGCCAATGCCCCAGTTGGTTCTATACATGTGGCCAGCCACGATGAACAGAACCGCAATCGCCAAGTGGTGATGGGCGATGTCTGTCATCCAGAGGCTGCCGGTAACAGGATTCAAGCCACCTTTAAAGGTGAGGAAATCGCTGTAGGCAGCCCAGTTACCGGTGAAGAAGGCACCAATGCCTTCCTTAATACCGGGATACAACTGACCCAATAAATCCTGATTCAGGAAAGCGTGGGGCAGGGGGATATCAGCCACTGAGGCAATGGTTTTGCCATCAAGACTGAGGGGTTGTCCTGCATCGATGGCATCCATCAACAGGGTGGTGGGCAAAGACACATGAATCAGGTGTCCTGTCCAGGAAAGTGACCCCAAACCAAGCAGACCAGCCAAGTGGTGGTTGAGCATCGACTCAACGTTTTGGAACCACTCAAGCTTTGGAGCTGCCTTGTGGTAGTGGAAAACGCCTGCATTGAGCATCAGGCCAGCCATCACCAAAGCGCCGATAGCGGTTGCTAACAGCTGAGTTTCATTTGTGAAACCCCAGGCACGCCAAACATGGAAGAGACCGGAGGTCATCTGGATGCCGCGGAAGCCGCCACCCATGTCGCCATTCAGGATCTCTTGGCCAAAAATCGGCCAAACAATCTGAGCGCTTGGCTTTACATGCAGGGGATCAAGAAGCCAACCGGAGTAGTTGGAAAAACGTGCTCCGTGGAAGAAAGCGCCGCTCAACCAAATAAAAATCACGGCCAAATGGCCGAAGTGAGCGCTGAAAATCTTGCGGGAAACTTCTTCAAGATCACTGGTGTGACTGTCGAAGTCGTGAGCGCGAGAGTGGAGGTTCCAGATCCAGGTTGTGGTCTTGGGACCCTTAGCCAAGGTTCGATCGAAATGCCCGGGCTTGCCGAGTGTTTCGAAATCGACAGGTACAGGGTTCCGGTCGACCATTGCCTTGGCTTTACTCCCACGTTCTGGTGGGCTGATGGTCATCGAGACGTTCCTCGAGGGTTGGGGTCGGAGGCCAGGGGCTGCTTGGGGCAATCCCCGAGGCCGCTGGGGCACAAAATCCCAAAGGAAACAAGGGCAAAACCCCTGCTAGCACTGGGTAACGGGCCCCAGCATGGGGTCCGCTTTTTTGAGTATAAGCATCAAAAGCGGCCTGTTTGCGTTGCAGTAACAAAGGTTCAATCCCTGTCTCTGACAGGGCTCTCTTGGGAGCAAATTAACAACAAAAAAACTTATTTATGGCTGCTGAATAAACATATTTGTCACTAAATTATGTGATAAATCAGTGCTTTAGCTGCGTTTCACTGGATCAGCGCCATCCTGTTGCCAAAATTGGCTCAATTTGATTTGCAGCTTGATGCTTTGCTACGGGCGGCGATAACTGTTGTTGTAGCCATTGGGCTATGGCTGGGCCAAGTTTTACCTGCTACTGCAGCTGACTTACAAGAAGTTGCCCCCCCCGGAGCGGCTCAACAGTTGGCTCAAGCCTTGGCTCAACACAAGCCTCAGCTGAAATTACTGGCGCCTGCAAATGGCAGTTCACTGGCTGATGGTGAGTGGAACTTGGAGCTAGAGCTTGAGGATTGGCCCCTAGTACATAGAGACGATTTAGGGCCAGGGGCCCATTTGGTAATTCAAATAGATAACGAAGCGCCCCTACGGATTTTTGAGGCCACAGCTGGAAGCAGCCATTTAAAAATCCCTATGGCTGAGCTAAGCCCCGGCAGCCACTCACTTACTGCCTTTGCCGCACTGCCTTGGGGGGAAGCCGTGGCTGATCGCCGGGCTCGGGCTAATTGGCGTTTTCAACGACTTGCCGCCAATCCCCAAGCATTGCCTGCACTGAATAGTGCTCAACTTGTAGCAGTGCCTTCACCTGCTTTAACGGCTGGAGCCCCAGTGCCGATCAACTGGTTCCTAATCAATGCCCCCTTGCAAAATTTGAGGCCAGACGACGCCCATTGGCGCTTAAAACTCAGCCTTGACGGCGCCACAAGCATTTTGCAGCAGGAGGATTCCCTTTGGCTCAGCCCACTTACAGCAGGGAGCCATGCCCTCAGCCTTGAACTGCTTGATGGCAATGGTGCCCCCCTCGGGGCCCCTTTCAACAGCTTGGTGCGGGAATTGCAAGTGGACCCTAAAAGCGTTGCCACAGCTGCAATGTTCAGAAGCCATCTAGAGGATGAGGAAATAGAAGCTTTGCTCAACCCCAACTACAGCTCAACTCTCGCTCAACCAGAACCAGAACCAGAACCTGAGCCAGAGCTTGAATTGGAGCCAGAACCAGAGCCTGCACCTGAACCAGAACCAGAAACCATCGAGGTGGAAATCTGATGCAACTGGGGATCTGCGCCAGCCAGGAAGGCTTTAAACAGCTCGAACCGCTGCTGAATTGCGCTGAACTGGAAGCAATTTTGGTGCCAAACCACCTTCTTGATGAAAAACGCCCGCAACTGCTTGCCAGCAGCAAATTAAGCGAGCTATGGCCCGATATTGAATTACTGCTGGGTGCCATGGCTGCTGGTGCTTTGATCCGTTTAATCGCACCATTGCTGCAAGCCAAAAGCATCGATCCAGCGGTGCTGCTACTCAGCGGCAACGGCGAACAATTAATACCTTTATTAGGCGGACATGCCGCTGGTGGTGATCGTTATGCCAACAGGCTTGCGCCTTTACTTCAAGCCAGCGTTCTAACAACGGGTTTCAGCAGCAGTAATGGCCGCGTTGGCCTAGACATTTGGGGTTTCGCCTGGGGTTGGCAGAAAGGCCAAGGCCCCTGGGATGAGCTGATGAAAAAAGCAGCTCGCAATGAGCTGTTGCTTGTTTCTCAAAATTCAGGCGAACCCTTAGCCCTTGAGAGCCTTAAGAACAGTGGTGTTCCGATACAAGCTGCTGAAAGTGAGGGCGAAGCTGAGTTGCTGGTTAGCGCAAACCTTGGCCCTGGCTGCCGCTGGCATCCACCAGTGCTCTGGCTTGGTATTGGTTGTGAACGAAATAGCAGTTTATTGCTGTTGCAAAAAGCGGTAACTCAAGCTTTTAGCCAAGCAAATTTGGCAGAAGCAGCCGTAGCTGGTATTGCAAGCCTTGATCTAAAAGCCGACGAACCGGCGTTACTTGCTTTAGCCGCTGGGCGCCAATGGCCATTGCGATTTTTTCGCGCCGAAGCCCTCGCTCCAATCAAAGTGCCCAACCCATCTGCAGCGGTAGCAAAGGAAGTGGGGACAGCCAGTGTGGCGGAAGCGGCTGCTCTAGCGGCAGCAGGCCCCGGCGCTGAATTAGTAGCAGCTAAAGCGATCTTGCGCGGCGCCCCCGGAGAAGGGGCCGTAACTGTTGCGATCGCAAAAGCCGCCGCGGCCTGGGCGCCGCAACGAGGCAATTTGCACCTGGTGGGTGCTGGCCCCGGTTGCATTAAACAACTCACTGGCGCAGCCCGCAGTGCCCTTGCGGCAGCGCAGGTTTGGGTGGGCTACAGCCTTTACCTGGATTTACTGGAACCATTACGCCGCCAGGATCAAGCCAGGCTGGAAGGCCAGCTCACCCAAGAGCGACAACGCTGCCAAGAGGCTTTGGCCTTGGCCTGCCAAGGCGTTGCAGTGGCATTGATTTCGAGCGGCGAGAGTGGCATGTATGGCATGGCAGGCCTGGCCTTGGAGGAATGGCTGCAATTGCCAGAACAAGAACGACCTTTATTCAATGTTCACCCCGGTATCTCTGCTTTTCAAATGGCCGCAGCACGGCTTGGTGCACCTTTAATGCACGACCTTTGCACCGTGAGTCTTAGTGATCGGCTTACCCCTTGGGCGGTAATTGAAAAACGGCTGCAGGCAGCTGCTATTGGTGATTTTGTGGTGGCCCTCTACAACCCCCGCTCCCAAGGAAGATCCTGGCAACTGGCCCGAGCCCTTGAATTGCTGCTTGAGCAGCGAGCCCCCACAACACCAGTGGCAATTTGCCGCCAACTTTCTAGGCCAGAAGAATCAATCAGCCTGCACCAATTAGCTGAATTACCTGTTGAACAAGTAGACATGTTTAGCTTGGTATTAGTTGGTAATAGCAGCACAAAAATTGCAGCTGGCTTGATGGCAACCCCCAGGGGTTATCCCGGGGCTGAATTGAGTTAGTTATTTGATTATTTGTTATTTAATGATTCGGTTGGCAGAGCCTGAATTTTTTCAAACAGTCGCTTTTGGGGTTCTGGTGGTGGCGTTAGGGCTTGGAGTAAGGCACAAGCACATCGGCCAGCATCGGGAAATGGCGACGGTTAAGGGTGGCCAGGGTGGCGCCAACAGCAGCCACGGTGGCGGCGATAAGCGCATCGGCTAAGCCGGTGCCATGACTCGGACCATATTGACGACGCCACAACCCAGCCTGCACTGCTGCCTCCCGTTCCAAGGGCAGCGAATCGAAAGCGGCCACAAACGCATCTAGCCGCTGCCGCTCTTCCCCCTCCCGAACGCCCACGTAGAGCTCCGCCACGCTTACCACCGACAGTGCCAGTGGTTGGGCGCAGCTCTCGAGAAACAACACCGCGTCTGCCTGATCGCGCAAATAATCAATCAGCACATCCGTGTCTACAACCAAAAGTGCCCTGGGCTTGGGTTCAACCATCAAGGAACTAGCGGCGCCTGGCGGTTGAGCTCAGAGCGCAGATCGGGCCAACTGGGGAGATCCTCCCTACCGGCCCAAATCCCGCGGGCCTGACGCAGCCTTGCCAGGCGGCCCACAGGTTGATGACACTCCAGGAAACTGTCGATGGCCTCTCGGATCAGGGCACTTTGACTGAGGCCCCTACTCATTGCCAGGGCCTGCAATCCCTGCTTTTCGCTATCCGAAAGATAGATCTGGGTGCGCTGCATACACCATGCGCCTGATGTATACACTATACATCAGATTGAGCTGGCTTAAGTGGGGATGACAGGATTTGAACCTGCGCCTTATCCAGATATTCTGTTCTAAGGAGAAGATTTTGTTGAAACCCCCCTGGTTACGAGTTAAAGCCCCCCAACGGGAGCGGATTGGAGAGGTGGCAGATCTACTGCTGGATCTCAAATTGAACACCGTATGCCAAGAGGCCAGTTGTCCAAATATTGGTGAATGCTTTGCCGCTGGCACAGCCACATTTTTAATAATGGGTCCTGGTTGCACTAGGGCATGCCCTTATTGCGATATCGACTTTGACAAAAGTGTGCGAGAACTTGATCCCACAGAACCGCAACGGTTAGGAGAAGCAGTTGAACGCTTAAAGCTCAGCCATGTGGTTATTACTTCAGTAAATCGAGACGACTTAATCGATGGTGGTGCCAGTCAATTTGTGGCTTGCATTAATCAGGTTCGCCAGCGCAGCCCACTCACCACGATCGAACTGTTGATCCCTGATTTTTGCGGCAATTGGGATGCCCTTGCAACAGTGATGGCTGCAGCCCCCGAAGTGCTAAATCACAACATCGAAACGGTGCCTCGGCTTTACAAAAAAGCCAGGCCCCAAGGAATATTTGAGCGCTCGCTTGAGCTGCTGCAACGGGTGCATCAAGGCTGGCCACGCACTTACACCAAATCAGGCTTAATGGTGGGCTTAGGTGAAACAGATAATGAAGTACTTGAAGTATTAAGCAACCTCAGCTCCCACCATGTAGACATCGTTACTATTGGGCAATATTTATCTCCTGGCCCAAAACATTTAGTGGTAGATCGCTATCCCACCCCGGGGCAATTTGATCAGTTTCGTATTTATGCAGAGGAGAAACTTGGCTTCCTTCAAGTGGTGAGCAGTCCGCTAACCCGCAGTAGTTACCACGCCGGTGAAGTGCAAAAACTGATGGCGAAATACCCCCGCTAAATAGGGGTTACGAGCACCTTGAAACGTGCTTTCCAATTTCTCCAATCAGCAAGGATCACAGCTGCTTTTGTGCTGCCCGTAGCAACTTGATGGGCCTCAAGCAAAGGCAACAGGATCGTTTCCTGTTCAGGAGTTGTGAGTGATTCAAGGCTCACAATTTCCTGGTTAACCCTGTTTATTAAGCCTCCGTCTTCATCAAGGATGAAGGCCACACCACCTGTCATGCCGGCGGCCACATTGCGACCAGTGCTGCCAAGCACCACAATCACACCACCTGTCATGTATTCGCAGCAGTGATCGCCTGCCCCTTCCACCACTGCCACCGCGCCGCTATTGCGAACACCAAAACGTTCACCGGCGCAGCCAAGGGCAAACAATTCTCCGCCAGTGGCGCCATAAAGACAGGTATTACCAAGGATCACCTGCTGGCCAGGATCTTTCACCCCAGCTGGTGGCACCACTGTGAGGCGTCCGCCATTAAGACCTTTTCCTACGTAGTCGTTTGCTTCTCCCACTAGGTGCAACTTCATGCCTTGCAGCACAAAAGCACCAAAACTTTGCCCTGCGGCACCATTGAAATTGAGTGCTAATTCTCCGTTGAAACCTTTATTGCCGTGGCGCGCTGCTATCTCTCCAGATAGGCGAGCACCAACGCTGCGATCAGTATTCACAATGGCCAAATTTCGACTGATTTTGCTGTGGCCCTCGATCGCAGCCATCACCTCAACATCAGCCAGCAATTGATCTTCTAAAACTGGGCCATTGCTGTGGGCAATCGCAGCATGTTGCAACCAGCTGCGATCTAGCGCTGCAGGAATTGGATCTAACAAGCAAGAGAGATCTAAGGAGGCTGTTTTAGCTAGCTGCACTGCCCGGGGTTGCAACAAATCGCTGCGGCCAATTAAATCCTCAAGGCGAGCTACACCAAGAACACTGAGCAATTGCCGCACCTCTTCTGCCACAAAAAGGAAGAAATTAACTACGTGTTCAGGTACACCGGGGAAGCGTTTGCGCAGGTTTTCTTTCTGCGTTGCCACGCCAACTGGGCAGTTATTGGTATGACAAACCCGCGCCATAATGCAACCTTCAGCAATCATTGCAACTGAGCCAAAGCCATACTCTTCAGCGCCAAGTAGAGCGGCAATTAACACATCCCAGCCAGTTTTCAGGCCCCCATCAGCCCGCAACAACACCCGATCACGCAAACTATTTTCAAGCAGTGAACGATGAACTTCAGTAAGCCCAAGTTCCCAGGGGCTGCCGGCATGTTTTATCGAACTCAATGGTGATGCGCCGGTGCCGCCGTCGTGTCCTGAAATTTGAATTACATCAGCATTTGCCTTGGCTACACCAGCGGCAATTGTGCCAATCCCAATCTCAGCAACAAGCTTCACACTTACCTTTGCAGCGGGATGCACCTGGTGCAGGTCGTGAATCAATTGAGCTAGATCTTCAATTGAATAAATGTCGTGGTGGGGTGGCGGTGAAATCAAAGCAACCCCTGGTTTGCTATTACGCAGCCAAGCGATGTAGCTATCAACCTTGGGCCCTGGCAGCTGCCCACCTTCCCCGGGCTTAGCCCCCTGGGCCACTTTGATCTCAAGTTGCCGAGCACTGCGTAGATATTCCGGCGTAACACCAAAACGCCCAGAAGCAATTTGTTTTATTGCTGAACAAGCGCTATCGCCATTACGCAAACCATTGAGATTTGGTAGTGCGCTGGAATGACCCTCCCCATCCACATCGGTTAACACCGCAAAACGGGCCGGATCCTCTCCGCCTTCACCGCTATTACTTTTGCCACCAATCCGGTTCATCGCCACCGCCAACACCTCATGGGCTTCCCGCGAAAGGGCGCCAAGGCTCATTCCACCGGTGCAAAAACGGCTAAGAATTGCCTCAGCACTTTCCACTTGCTCAATCGGCAGAGGTGTTGCTGCAGGTATCAGCTCAAGAAGGTCGCGCAGGGCTGTTACCGGCCTGTTTTCCAGCAGAGTTTTATAGGTTTCAAAATGGTTGTAACCCGGCCCGGCCGCCACAGCGGCGTGCAGTGCCTTCGACATCTCGGGGCTATTGAGGTGATATTCACCGCCATTGCGATATTGCACAAAACCCATAAATTCCAGCTTGCTGCGATTTAGCTCCGGGAATGCTTTTGCATGGAAGCTGAGGGTTTCGCTGGCCAGTTCTGCCAGGCTTAAACCCGCCACCCGGCTTGTGGTGCCAGTAAAAGCAAGCTCGATCAAATCAGCGCCGATACCAATCGCTTCAAAAATTTGGGCTCCGTGGTAACTGGCAAGCAGCGAAATGCCGATCTTGGAAAGGATCTTGCGTAGGCCATCCTCTAGTGCTTTTCGCACATTCGCCTGTACTTTTTCAGGGTTAAGGGGCGGCAATTTGCCAGTTTCGATCAGCTTTTGCACCCGCGGCTGAGCCAGCCAGTGGCGGCTGGTTTCCCAAGTGAGCCAGGGGCACACAGCGCTGGCACCAAAACCAATCAAACAAGCCAAATGGTGCGTGCTCCAACACTGAGCCGTCTCGACCACCAGTGATGCTTGTAAGCGCAGGCCAAGTTCAAGCAGGTGATGATGCACTGCCCCCACCGCCAGAAGCGGCGGGATGTAGCTCTCATCAGCGTTAATGCCGCGATCCGAAAGGATCAAAATTTGAGCTCCTGCTAACACTGCTGCTTCCGCCTCTAGGCGCAATTGCAACAGCGCTTTCTCCAGAGCTACGGGGCCAGCCTCAATCGGCATCAAGGTGGAGATCTTGCTGCAGGCGATTCCTTGTTGAGTGAGGGCGATTAGCTCCGCTTCATTCAGCACTGGAGTTGATAAATGCAGCACTGCCGCCGCCGTTGGCTCTGGCCTAAGAGGTGAACCCCGCTTACCCAGATGCATTTCCAAACTCATCACCAATTTTTCCCGCAGCGGATCGATTGGCGGGTTGGTTACCTGAGCAAAACGTTGCTTGAAGTAGTCGTAGAGCAGGTGAGGTTTATCTGAAAGCACCGCCAGGGGGATGTCGTCGCCCATGCAGTAGGTGGGCTCCTTGCCTTGGCCCGCCATATCTTCGATTACAAGATCAAGATCTTCAGCGCTGAAACCAAAGGCGGTTTGCTGCTGCAACAACTGCTGCTCTGCTAGTTGCCTTTCCTGCTGCCAAGGCTGCGGAGCAAGGTCTTTACGTTGCGCTGCCAACCAATTGGCATAGGGGTGCCGCGCAGCAACTTCCTGCTTCACCTGCCAATTACGCAGCAAACGCCCCTTTTGAAGATCAACGGCCAACATTTGGCCTGGCCCAAGCCGTCCCTTTTCAATAATCAAACTTTCATCGAGTTCAACCACACCGGTTTCAGAACCCATCACCACAAAACCATCGCTACTGATGCAGTAGCGAGCCGGCCTCAAACCATTGCGATCCAACGTGGCACCAACGCTGCATCCATCGCTAAATACCAGTAGGGCAGGCCCATCCCAAGGTTCTTGGGTGCAGGCGGAATATTCATAAAAAGCTTCAATTTCAGGTTTATCCGCCAACTCCGGTTGATCACGGAATGCCTCCGGCACCAAGGTGAGCAAACTTTCAGTTATCGATCTGCCGCTGCGCACCAGCAGTTCCAATGAGGCATCAAGGTTTGCCGAATCGCTGAAAGCAGGATTAACCACAGGCTTCAGTTCTGCTGCCGCCTCCCCCCACACCGCATCAAGATTTGCCTCAGCGGCCCGGGCCCAATTGAGATTGCCGAGCAGAGTATTGATTTCTCCGTTGTGGCCCAGTAGCCGCATGGGTTGAGCCAAGGGCCAACGGGGCAGGGTATTTGTGCTGAAACGGCGGTGATACACCACATAACTCACCTCAAACCTTTGGTCGCGCAGATCGGTATAAAAAGCAGACAGCACTTCAGAGCGCACCATCGCCTTGTAAACAACGGTGCGGCAACTCAGGGAAGCGAAATACAACTCACCAACCGCAAGGCCCCAATTCGCCTCGCGCACCCGCTCCCCCACCCTGCGCCTAAGCCGAAACAACAACGCTTCAAAAGCGTTTTGGGCCTCATGCCCCTTGCCGGCCAAAGCTGGAGCTAGTAACCACTGCTTAATCACAGGTGCCGTTTTGCGGGCAAGTGATCCCAATACAGAGTTGGCAACTGGCACATCACGCCAGTCGAGGCTGGTTAAGCCGAGGGCAGTGGCTTCTTCTTCACAAAAGCGCTGGGCTTCTGCTCGCAAGCTGCTATCAGCCGGCAAGAAAACCATCCCCAAACCGCGCAGCGATGTGGTGCTAGCCGCCGCCGCTGGCCATACCGCGTCAAAATAATTCCAGGGAATGCCACACAACACCCCGGCTCCGTCGCCGGAATCACCATCACCACCACAGCCGCCACGATGTTCCACGCAGGCAAGAGCGCGGAGAGCTTGTTGAAGCATCCAATGGCTGCTTTTTCCTTGCAATTGCGCCAGAAAACCCACGCCGCAGGCATCTTTTTCTCCTGCCACCGCCGCTGGTGCAGGGCTGTCGCAATGGGGCCACTGAGGAGTATCGAGCTGAAACATGGGCGCGGGTATACCTGCTGGAGTGCGAACTAACCGGAAAATTGCCGGAGATGCGCAACCAGCTCAAGCTCTGATCCTAAAAGTTTGTGACCTAGCTAAGTTGCAACCCTTAGTGAGGGTTAAACAGTGCTGCCGCTGAGCCTGCCACCACCACTGCCTTTTGATCCACTGCCTTTAGATCCGTCGGCAGCCTTGATTTCACAGTTGGCGCCCCAAGAAGGCACCAGCATCAGCGTGAATGGCAAAAAAATGCTGGCCCCCTGGCGCTGGGAAAACGGCAACCCCAGCAAATTTTGGCTGCCCCTCGATTTATTAGAAGCCCAGTTTGGAGTTAGCAAAACAAGTGCTGCAAACGGTAGTTTGAACCTGAATTGGTATGGCAGCCAGCTTCTTGTTCCAGCTGAAAATCAACGCAGCCTGCAAGACGAAGTTGGGGTGGAAGTAAGTGAGTGGTTTCGCAATCTTGGCGTTGGCAGCCAATTACAAACCAGCGCCAAAGGAACCCCACACCTGGCAATCGAACTACCTGCCGCTCGGGTGCTTCAGGTGCGTTACTCGCGCTTGCAAGGCCAGTTGCGGGTGGTGCTGGATCTGAGTGGCCCCACCCTGCTGCAAAAACAAAACGAAACTTTCCAATTTAAAATCAGTAATCCTGAACTTGCGCTGAGGGGCCTGCGGCAGCAGGGTTTTGCCGCTCAATTAACCGACACTGCACTGCAACTAAATAGCCAAGGGATATCAAGCCTCACCTTGGGAAATCCAGCCCGACTGGTTTTTGATCAAACCTTGCAACGGGCTACGGCAGATCTTGAGTTTCGCAATGCACCCCCAGAAATTGGGGGAGTAGCTATGGAACGCAGGGTAATAACTCTTAACGGCCAGCGATATCAACTCAGCTTTGTGCGTTTTGATCCGGTTCGCAGCAACTACGCGCTGGTGCCCCTTAGCCGTAACCGAATGGAGGGGCTGGTTTCACTAACGGCCCTCGCCCGCTCTCAAGGGGCCTTGGCCGCTATCAACGGTGGGTTCTTTAATCGAGTGCGGGAGCTGCCCCTTGGTGGTTTAAGGGACCAGGGGGCTTGGCTTTCAGGCCCAATTCTGAATCGTGGTGCGATTGCCTGGCAACCAGGCCAGCAACCGGTTTTTGGCAATATTCGAATGGAAGAATGGCTTAGCGATAAACAAGGAAATCGCTGGCCCATCGGCGCCCTCAATAGTGGCTATCTACAAAAAGGCCTTGGTCATTACAACAACCTTTGGGGGAACGTTTATCGACCGATCACAAGCCAAGAAACAGGCTGGATTTTAGAAAACGGCAGAGTGTTGGAAATTTGGTTTGCCGATCAAATGGCAGCTGGGGTGCCCCTGCGCCAAGGGCAAGCCTTATTGGTGGCGCGAGGTAATAGTGATCTGAACTTGCAACCTGGTGATGAGATCCAGCTGCAACGCAATTTATTTCCAAAGCATTTTGAAGCTCTACCCCACCTGTTACAGGCGGGCCCTTTGTTGTTAAACCAGGGGGTAGTTGTACTGGACGGGCCTGCAGAAAATTTCAGCGCTGCCTTCATGGCGCAACGGGCCCCTCGCAGTGTTGTGGCTGGCGACGGTGAGCAGGTGTGGCTGATAGCCCTGGATGGCCTGGATAACAGGGGTCCTACCCTTGCTGAAAGCGCTGAACTGCTTCTGCAAGCTGGCTTAAAACAAGCCCTTAATCTCGATGGCGGCAGCTCCACTGCCCTTTTGGTGGAAGGTAAGGGAGGGCTCAGTGGACGCGGCATCGGTTCTGCAATTCACAACGGCTTAGGCCTGGTAAAACGCCCCACCCGCTAATCCCATGGATCCAATTTCTGGTTTAAGGATCACCCCTCGGGCCGCTGCAGAGCTGTGCAGGCAGGCCGCTAGGGGCGGCTACCCCGGATCAATGGCGATAGAACTGGTGGCTGGCAGTTGTGAAGCTTGGGCTTTGCAACTCAAAGCTGGCAGCGAAGGGAAAGCACTTGCTCGCAGCGACGGAATCACCCTTTATGGCCCAGCTGATCAGCTCCATCTACTGAATGGGCTGCAACTTGATTTTCAATGTTCACTAAGCGGCGGCGGTTTTTTACTTAGGGGTGGAGAGCGAATTCGTAGTTGCCCATGTGGAGCTGCTTTTACCCCGAGGGGGTAAAGTGACGGATTGTCGAATCAGCTGGCCGCAATGGCCTGCTTCCGGTTTTAGATGCCCACCATCCAGCAACTGATCCGCACTGAGCGGCAGAGTCTTACTCGTAAGACCAAATCCCCTGCCCTACGGGGTTGCCCGGAGCGCCGCGGGGTTTGCACCCGCGTTTACACCTCCACTCCCAAAAAACCAAACTCCGCCCTTCGCAAGGTGGCAAGGGTGCGGCTCACTTCTGGGTTCGAGGTAACCGCTTATATCCCAGGCATTGGCCACAACCTGCAGGAACACTCTGTGGTGTTGATTCGAGGCGGCAGGGTTAAGGATTTGCCCGGTGTGAGATATCACATTATTCGCGGCACCTTAGATACATCCGGTGTGAAAGATCGCCGCCAAAGCCGTTCGAAATACGGCGCAAAAACCCCCAAGGATTGAACTGAGCTCTAGCTCTCGATCCCTTTAATTTTCTCTTTGCTGATTTTCTCCCCCCATGTCCCGCCGCAACGCCGCTGAGAAACGCCCGGTTCTGCCTGATCCGCAATTCAACAGCCGTTTGGCCTCAATGATTGTGGCCCGCTTGATGAAGCACGGTAAGAAGTCCACCGCCCAGCGAATCCTTTCGGACGCTTTCGGCATGATCAACGAGCGCACCGGGGTAGATCCTCTGGAAGTGTTTGAAACAGCCGTGCGTAATGCCACTCCTTTAGTGGAAGTTCGGGCCCGCAGAGTGGGGGGTGCCACCTATCAAGTGCCGATGGAGGTGCGCCAAGAACGGGGTACTGCTATGGCTTTGCGTTGGCTCGTGAACTTTTCCAGGGCCCGCAACGGCCGCAGCATGGCCCAAAAGCTTGCTGGTGAATTAATGGATGCTGCCAACGAAGCTGGTAGTGCTGTCCGTAAGCGGGAAGAAACCCATAAAATGGCTGAAGCGAATAAAGCATTCGCTCACTACCGCTACTAAGCCCTTTGTTGTCAGTGTGCGGGCCAACCGCTGACTTTTAACAAATCTGTAAAGTTGAGTCCATTTTCCCAGCACACTTAAGGAGCATCCCGTGGCACGCGCCTTCCCTTTAGATCGCGTTAGAAACATCGGCATTGCTGCCCATATAGACGCCGGCAAAACCACCACCACTGAACGAATTTTGTTCTACTCAGGTGTGGTGCACAAGATGGGCGAGGTGCACGATGGTGGCGCGGTAACAGACTGGATGGAGCAGGAAAAGGAGCGGGGTATCACTATTACCGCCGCTGCAATTTCTACCAGCTGGAAAGATCATCGCATCAATATTATTGATACCCCTGGCCACGTAGATTTCACTATCGAAGTAGAACGCTCAATGCGCGTTCTTGATGGTGTTATTGCAGTTTTCTGCGCCGTTGGCGGAGTGCAGCCACAGTCTGAAACAGTTTGGCGCCAAGCGGATCGCTACAAAGTGCCGCGCATGGTTTTCGTTAATAAGATGGATAGAACAGGTGCTAATTTCCTAAAAGTTTACGAACAAATTAAAGATAGATTAAAAGCAAAAGCCGCCCCGATCCAGCTGCCAATTGGCGCTGAAAATGACCTTAAAGGCATTATTGATCTCGTTCAGAATAAGGCGTTTATATACACCAATGATCTCGGCACAGATATTTTAGAAATTGAAATTCCAGACGACATGAAGGAGTCTGCCGCAGAATGGCGCTCTAAATTAATGGAATCAGTTGCCGAACTTGATGAAGAGCTTATTGAGGTATTCCTTGAAACTGGCGAATTAAGTGAAGCCCAACTTCGTAAAGGTATTCGCGAAGGTGTAGTTAGGCACGGTTTAGTACCTATTCTCTGCGGCTCCGCTTTTAAGAATAAAGGTGTTCAGCTAATGCTGGATGCAGTGGTGGACTATCTGCCAGCTCCCATTGATGTGCCCCCGATTGCGGGCCTTTTACCCAATGGCGAAGAGGGCATCAGACCCTGCGACGACAACGCACCATTTAGCGCTTTGGCCTTCAAGGTGATGGCGGATCCCTACGGAAAGCTCACTTTTGTGCGTATGTATTCAGGCGTGTTGCAGAAAGGCAGCTACGTGATGAATTCCACCAAAGATAAAAAAGAACGCATCTCGCGTTTAATTCTGCTCAAAGCCGATGATCGCGAAGAGGTTGATGAATTGCGCGCTGGCGATCTCGGTGCAGTTCTAGGCCTTAAAGACACAACAACTGGAGATACCCTTTGCGTTGATTCGGATCCAATTATTCTTGAATCCCTTTTCATACCAGAACCTGTTATTTCAGTTGCCGTTGAGCCAAAAACAAAGGGCGATATGGAAAAACTTTCCAAAGCTCTGCAATCTCTTTCAGAAGAAGATCCCACCTTCCGGGTAAGAACCGATCCGGAAACAAGCCAAACCGTTATTGCCGGTATGGGAGAGCTTCATCTGGAAATCCTGGTTGATCGGATGATGCGGGAATTTAAAGTGGAGGCAAACATCGGAGCCCCACAAGTTTCTTATCGAGAAACAATCCGCGGTAGCTCTAAAGGTGAAGGCAAATTTGCAAGACAAACCGGTGGTAAAGGCCAATACGGTCATGTAGTTATTCAAATGGAACCAGGGGAACCCGGCACAGGTTTTGTATTTGTTAATAAAATTGTTGGCGGTATTGTTCCAAAGGAATATATCGGTCCGGCAGAAGCAGGTATGAAAGAAACATGCCAATCGGGTGTTATCGCTGGTTACCCATTAATTGACGTGAAAGTATCAATGATCGATGGTTCATACCACGACGTTGACTCTTCGGAAATGGCATTTAAAATCGCCGGCTCTATGGCATTTAAAGATGGCGTTAAAAAGTGCAACCCCGTACTTCTTGAGCCGATGATGAAAGTGGAAGTTGAAATACCTGAAGATTATCTTGGCCCCGTTATCGGCGACCTTTCCTCAAGGCGCGGTCAGGTGGAGGGGCAATCGATCGATAACGGCACTTCCAAGGTGCAAACCAAGGTGCCATTGGCTGAGATGTTTGGCTACGCCACACAATTGCGGTCGATGACCCAAGGGAGAGGTATATTCTCAATGGAGTTCAGCCATTACGAGGAGGTCCCTCGGAATGTGGCCGAAGCCATCATTTCCAAGAATCAGGGCAACTCCTGATCCACTCCCCCCTCTTCGTTTACCCTCGATTTTTATTTAACAATGGCCCGCGAGAAGTTTGAGAGAACTAAGCCTCACGTCAACATCGGCACCATCGGCCACGTTGACCACGGCAAAACCACCCTCACCGCTGCGATCACTAACGTGCTCGCTTCACTCGGTCAGGCCAAAGCCCAGGCTTACGATGAAATCGATGGCGCCCCTGAAGAGAAAGAGCGCGGCATCACCATCAACACCGCCCACGTGGAGTACGAAACCGTTGGTCGTCACTACGCCCACGTGGACTGCCCTGGACACGCTGATTATGTGAAGAACATGATCACAGGCGCCGCCCAAATGGACGGTGGGATTCTTGTGGTAGCCGCCACAGACGGGCCTATGGCCCAAACCCGGGAACACATCTTGCTTGCTAAGCAGGTTGGCGTACCCGCCCTTGTGGTGTTCCTCAACAAGAAGGACATGGTTGACGACGAGGAGCTCCTAGAGCTCGTTGAACTCGAAATGCGGGAACTTCTCGATAAATACGATTTCCCCGGCGACGATATCCCCGTGATATCTGGATCTGCCCTTAAAGCCCTAGAGCACATCCAAGGCGGCGGCAAAGGTGCTCGTGGTGAAAACGAGTGGGTAGACAAGATCCTTGATCTCATGGACGCTGTTGATGCCTCCATACCCGAGCCCGAGCGCGAAATTGATAAGCCCTTCTTGATGGCTATCGAAGACGTGTTCTCGATCACAGGTCGTGGCACCGTTGCCACCGGCCGGATCGAGAGAGGCAAGGTAAAAGTTGGGGAAACCGTTGAGATTGTTGGTATTCGCGAAACCCGCACTACCACAGTTACCGGTGTGGAAATGTTCCGCAAACAACTAGAAGAAGGCATGGCTGGCGATAACGCTGGTTTGCTCTTACGCGGTATCCAAAAAGAAGATATCGAAAGGGGCATGGTGCTGGTGAAGCCAGGTTCCATCAAGCCACATACAAAATTTGAAGGTGAGGTTTACGTGCTCACCAAAGAAGAAGGTGGTCGTCATACCCCTTTCTTCGCTGGCTATCGTCCACAGTTTTATATCCGTACCACCGATGTAACTGGGCAAATCACCCAGTTCACCGCAGACGACGGCACCCAGGTTGAAATGGTTATGCCTGGTGACAGGATCAAGATGACCGGCCAACTGATCTGTGGCGTAGCTATGGAACAGGGCATGCGCTTTGCTATCCGCGAAGGCGGCCGCACCATTGGTGCTGGCGTTGTTTCTAAGATCCTCGAGTGATCTAGCCCAAGCTGGTTGTTAGCTCGAACTTTGGGCTAACAACCAACTTCTGTTTACGCACCTCGACAACTGAATTTTTCTCTAACCGCCTCCGAGCCTTATGACTAACGCTATCGTCCAGCAAAAAATCCGCATCCGCCTAAAAGCGTTTGATCGCCGCATGCTGGATCTTTCTTGCGACAAAATCATTGAAACCGCCGATCACACCGCTGCAACAGCGATCGGACCGATCCCCTTGCCAACAAAACGCAAAATTTATTGTGTTTTGCGTTCGCCTCACGTGGACAAGGATTCCCGCGAGCATTTTGAAACCCGTACCCATCGTCGTTTAATCGACATCTACAACCCATCAGCTAAAACAATCGATGCTTTGATGAAGCTTGATTTACCTAGTGGCGTTGATATTGAAGTAAAGCTCTGATCCCTGCTTCAACTGCCTAGAATTAGACTTATTCTCCCGTTGTTATGGCGGACCTATCCGTTCGGGAGCTACCGCTCTTTCCCCTTCCAGATGTGGTGCTCTTCCCCCAGGAGGTGTTGCCTCTCCATATTTTTGAGCAGCGCTATCGCTTAATGCTCAAAAGTGTTCTAGATAGCGATCGTCGTTTTGGGGTGGTGCGTTGGGATCCTGATCAAAAGGCAATGGCTGCTATCGGTTGTTGCGCTGAAATCTTGCAATGTCAAACCCAAGCTGATGAACGCAGCAATCTCGTTACTCTTGGGCAGCAACGTTTTCGCCTTTTAAATGTGGTGCGAGAAGCCCCCTTCATGGTGGGTTTGGTGTGCTGGTTAGAGGATGAACCCGTTGAGGTTGATCTGCAACCGCTCGCTAATGATGTGCGCCAAGCCCTACGTGATGTTGTGGATCTATCAGGCAAATTGCTCGGCCACCAAACCGTATTACCAGACGACCTTCCAATACTGCCCCGCGAATTATCTTTCTGGGTTGGCGGTCACCTTGGTGGAGCGGTAGCTGATCATCAACAGGAGTTGCTGGAGATGACATCTACCGCAGATCGTTTGCAACGGGAACTTGATCTTCTCGATCACACCCGCCGGCAACTGGCGGCCCGCACAGTTCTTAAAGACACCCTCAAGGATTTAGAGAAATGACAACTGGGCTGATTATCTGCCTGTTGTTATTATTTTTACTGCTAACGCTTACTTTTGCTTTTGTTGCGTGGTATTTCTTACCGCGGCGTTTTAGTGGTGAACAAAGCGTTGCTAATGCTTACGATCGTTGGACCCAAGATCAATTGCTGGAACGTCTTTGGGGCGAACATATCCACCTCGGCTACTACGGCAAACCAACCAAACGGCGCGATTTTCGCCAGGCTAAAGCAGATTTTGTTAGAGCCTTAGCCCACTGGGGTGGTTTGGATAAATTGCCGCCCGGTTCGCGCATCCTTGATGTGGGTTGCGGCATCGGTGGCAGCAGCCGTTTATTAGCGAGCCTTTATGGCTTTGAAGTGGTTGGGGTAAGCATCAGCCCCGCCCAAGTGGAACGAGCTAGGCAACTCACACCCGCAAAACTGAGCTGTAGTTTTGCCGTTATGGATGCCCTTAATCTTAAATTTGATGCCTCTGAATTTGATGCGGTATGGACGGTGGAATGCGCCCCACACATCGCAAACAAACAGGGCTTTGCTGATGAATTAATGCGGGTACTTAAACCCGGTGGTTTATTAGTGGCAGCTGATTGGAATCAAAGGGATCACAGCGTTACCCCCTTCAGCGGCCTTGAGAGCTGGGTATTGGAACAGCTGCGGGTGCAATGGGCCCATCCCGCTTTTTCTAGCATTAATTCCTTTTCTGAAAATCTAAACGCCACTGGTGCCCTAGATCACCCAGCCCAAACTGGCAACTGGAGCATTGAAACTCTGCCCTCCTGGATTGCCTCAATAACAGAAGGTATAAAACGCCCAGGCGCAGTTTTAAGCCTTGGCCCTAATGCTTTCATCAAAGCCTGCAGAGAAATACCAACGTTGTTATTGATGCATTGGGCTTTTTCAAATGGCTTAATGCAATTTGGCTTATTTAAGGCAGAACGGCGTCGTCGGTAATCGGGTAGGTACCAAACTCAATCAAGCGTTCACATAAAGGTTTTAATTCCTGCAAAGTTTCTATTAATTGTTGCTGTTGTTGCTGCTGAGTGATTACCTCTGAGGGCCAATTAAGATCTACAAAAAATACATATTCCCCCAGCTCTCGTTTTGATGGCCTTGATTCAATCCGGCTCATATTTAATTGCCGTTTAGCAAATACTTGCAAAGCTTCCACCAAGCCACCAGGGGAATTGGCATGCAACGAGAAGGCCAAACTAGTGCAACTAGCAGCCTCGATTTGAGCTTTTAATGCACCACGTAATAACAAAAATCTTGTGCAATTGCCCTGCTGATCATTGATCGGATAAGCCAATTCCGCTAGGCCATGTTTTAGGGCGGCCGATTGTGATGCAATCGCTGCTCTAAATCGTGAACCCTTCACCATTCGAGCCGCTTCTGCTGTGGAATTGGTGGGCAACTGCAGTGCTTGAGGAAGATGCTTTTGCAACCAGCTGCTGCATTGACCAAGGGCCTGGGGATGAGATAACACCTCGGTGATGCCATCTAAAGATCCATCGCCAAGTAAGGCATGGCGAATCGGCAACACCAACGCCCTTTCGATGCTTAATGGGGTTTTTTGAAATGCACCCGATTCCCAAAGCGTATCCAAACAGGTGGTAACACCTCCTTCCACAGAATTCTCAACCGGCACTACCGCTGCATCCACCAGGCCAGATCCCAGTGCTTCCATCACATTGCGAATTGTGATCTGCGGTAGTAACCGGGCCTCAGGCGCATTTGCCAAATTTGCAAGGCGTAAAGCGGCCTGTTCTCCGTAGGTTCCAACCGGACCCAGGTAAGCAATGGCAGAAATGGGCACTAACAACGGAGCAAAAAGGGCACACACCGATAGGATCCTGCACGATTAGGGGTTCGGCCATGGTTTTGGCCTTCAGAGCTGTCCAGAAACTAGATCTTCCAGTTTTGGACCAGCCAGGCAGGTTGCCCGATTATTTGCGCGAAGAAAGGCGAGTGGTGGGAGCACTTTTAAGCTCCGAACAACTCACTTGCCTTGCGGCTGGCAGTTATCGCTACGCGGTAAATCCATTGCAGTTGTTCCAATTGCGGATAAAACCAGTGGTGGAACTAAAAGCACAGCAATTTCCAGGACGGCTCGAACTCGATTCTGTGAAATGCGATCTAGAGGGTGTACCCGGCATCACAGACAACTTTCAATTGAGCTTGCGTTCTTGGCTTGAAGCTGAACCAAATGGCTTGGTAGGTGAAGCGGAATTAAGTGTTGAAGTGGATCATCCCGCGATATTGCGCCTGATCCCTGCGCGGATACTGGAGGCCACCGGTGAATCGCTGCTGAATGGCATCCTGCTCACCATCAAAGGGCGGGTTGGGAAGCAAGTGGTGCGTGATTTCCAGAGTTGGTGCCAAGTGCAAAGCTGAGGCGATGCAGGGGGCTTGGGCCAAGTTTTTGTAATGCCTTGCGGTGCTGCAAGGTGCCATAGCCGTGATGTTGCTCTAGGCCATACCCAGGCCAAACCAAAGCCAAGCGTTCCAAAAGTTGATCACGTTGTTCTTTTGCCAAAATGCTGGCGCAAGCGATGGTGAGGCAGCTGCTGTCGCCCCGCACAACTGTTTTTTGCGCTGCCTTCCAGGGCCTAAGTGTTAAGGAGCCATCCACCAGCAATAATTCAGGCACCACCTGCAACCTTTGCAGGGCCCGCAACATTGCAAGTTCGGTGGCGGCTCGAATCCCAATACGATCAATTTCAGCTGCCGATGCTTGGCCATAAGCAAAGCTTGCTAAAAAAGGGGAGATAAGAGGAATCAGAGCAGCGCGCCGTTTAGGTGATAAAGCTTTGCTATCTGTTACCCCTAATTGAGGTAAATAATCAAAAGCTTCTGCATCTAAGCAAACTGCAGCAGCCCACACGGGGCCGAATAAACAACCCCGGCCCACTTCATCAACCCCGGCAAAACTATTAAGGCCAAGTTGTTGTTTTGAGGCAAGGCTTAGCTCCAGTGGTATTTCCAGAATCAGCTTGCTGAAGAACGCCTGCGCCTACGGCGACCTTCATCGGCTGGATCAAGCTCTGTTTCGATTGCAACTTCAGCTTCTTTATTTATTGCTATTTCATTATTTTCATCTGATTCATTTGTTTCCTCTAATTCATTTGTTTCCTCTAATTCAAATGGTTCATCAAATTCTGGTTCTATTGTTAGGAGTGGTGCAATCGTAAAAAGCTCTTCTTGTTCGTGATCTGAATTATTGAAACCATCCCCGTCCGCTGGGGTGATTTCAACCATGGAAGACCTGCCGGCACCACGGCCACCGCGACGACGCCTGCCGCCTTGCGCCGCGAGTTCGGTGCGGGCCAACTCCAATACTTCGGCAGCATCTTCGCCGGGGCGCACAACTTTCACCACTACATTTTCCAGCTCCTCGGGGGCGGGATCTAGCAGTAACGCCGGGTTTAGGCCCATCCAACCAAAAACCAACTCCTGGCTGTCGTCCATGGAAACCGCAAGCAGTTCAGGATCGTTGCGCCTTGGCTCTGAAGCAGCAGTGGCTGTTGCTGTTGCTAAAGCGGGCACGCCATTGCTGGCAGCTGTTGGTTCCGTATCAAAACTGCGCGTTCCGCCCCTACCACCACGGCGACGGCCACCGGCATCAATTCCGCTCGGACTCGATACTTCAGCCCTGGCAGAAGCCACCGAACGCACTAAACCAGGCAGTGCCGCCAATGGTTGCAGGCTGTCTTTTCCGGGCAGAGTAACCACATGGCCCAAGCCACCACAACTGGGGCAGGCCCTACCAAATAATTCATATATATTTTGCCCCTGACGCTTGCGGGTGAGCTCCACCAGCCCCAATTCAGTAATTTGGGCGATTTGAGGGCGGGCTTGATCATCCCGCATTGCTTGGGTGAAATGCTCAAGCAGCATTAATTGATCGCGGCGGGATTCCATATCAATGAAATCAATAATCACAACTCCACCGATATTGCGTAACTTCAGCTGCCGGGCAATCTCAGTGGCAGATTCACAATTTGTCCAAAGAACTGTCTCCCTTGAATTAGCCGATCGGGTAAATGAACCGGAGTTCACATCAACTACTGTGAGAGCTTCAGTGGGTTCGATAATTACATAACCACCCGATGGCAAATCAACCCTTGGTTTTAATGCATCACGAATAGCCGCATGCACTTTGTAATGTTCGAGAATTTCAGTGGATTCATCATGAAATTCCACCACAAGATTTGATTGATCTTGGCCAAGAAACGCATTAACGCGGGCGACGGCTTCTTGAGAATCCACCACAACCTTCAACACTTCTGGGCTGTAGAGATCACGCAATACACGATGAATAAAATCTTCGTCGCGATTTAATAAAATAGGAGGCTGGGCGGTTTCGGCCGCTTGTTGGATTGCTTCTAATTGACGCAATAAAGATTCAAGATCATCGATAATTTGCTCTTCGCTAATACCCTCAGCCTCAGTGCGCACCAGCAAACCGGTGCCCGGTGGTTTGATTAATACCGATAGGGCCCGCAAACGATTACGTTCCGATTCAGCCGCAATGCGGCGAGAGATATTTACCCCTTGGCCATGGGGCTGCAGCACTAAAAACCGCCCTGGCAAAGAAAGATTTCCCGTTAAGCGGGGGCCCTTAGTGCCTGTGGGCTCCTTCATTACCTGCACCAACACCTTTTGGCGAGGTTCAAGTAATTCGGTGATAGCTGCCCCACCTTTTTTTAAACGCAGGGGGCCAAGATCAGAAAGGTGAATAAATCCATTCTTTTCACTTTCGCCAATATTTACAAATGCGGCATCAATACCCGGTAAAACATTTTCAACAGTACCTAAATAAACATCACCAATTTGATGGCGGCCTTGGGCAACGATTAATTCATCAACCCGTTCTTCGTTGAGTACGGCTGCGATCCGTAATTGCTCAGCGATAACGATCTGCTGTGGCATGGGCTGAGGCAACCCCTTGCGGGATCACCAATAAGGGTGGATGGGGAAATAAAAAATGCTTTTGTGCTTTCAGTTGTTGGGAACTGAAGCAAAGATCAAACCAATTAGACGTATTTCAACAATGCATATCAAAAGACATGCTGCGTGTGCAGGAATCAGACAGCTACCTAGAACCCTTGGACGCATTCACTGCCGGGAGCGATAAACGCAGCCTGGTTTGAGGGCGATTCTTCGGGCGGTATCTCCGCCTCATTAATAATTTAGCACGCCAGATTCAAGGATTCGCGAATCTGATGCACTAACAGCAGGGGCGTAGCCAAGCGTTGCTCCAATAGTTGCAGCATTTGATTTGGTTTAAGTGAGCGGCCACTGTTTTCCACCCAACTATCTAAACCGATTTCCACTCCAGTGGATTTCCATTGATACCAATGCAAATCAAGCAAATATACTTTTAAATCTTTTTCCTTTAGGCGGCCCAATCGATCTTTGCAAATTAACGGCAATCGTTCTGCTGCCAGCAGCTCGCCAAGGGCGCCTTGCCAAACTTCCGCTTCAGGGCATTCAAACCCTGGCTGCACCTCGATGTTGAGTCGCCAACTGGCGGAAACGATCGCCTGGGATAAGGCGGGCGCATGCACTGCAATTCCGTGGGCACTTATTAGTTGCAGCCCTGGCGGTAGTTGAGGCTGCAAAAGTTCTAGAAATTTTTCAGCTGTAATTCCAGCGCAAAAGCTGAGATCGAACCAATCAGCATGGGCCTCAGCCCCAAGGGGCAAGGCAAGGGCAAGCTGCAACCGCGGCAAAGGGTGGAAGCCACCGCTAAAACTCACCGGCATTCGTGATCGCCGCAAGGCGCGATCAAAAATTCTCACTAAATCAAGATGGCTCAACAAAGCCATCTCGGCAGTTTTTGCAAAACAAACCCGCAACCTGGCCACCTGCTCATCAGGAGGCTTGCGCGGTTTAGCGATTGGGGGTATTGGAAGGGCTGGCACCACTACGTTGTGCCCTAAATTCTCACCGCATACTCCGCAATTACTGCAACTTTCAAAGGAGCAATCAGGCAATTGTTGAGCCATTAAGGCTCGCTCAAGATCCTCCTGAAGCCATTGCTTACTTACGCCTGAATCAATGTGATCCCAGGGCAGCGGTTCACGGCAACGCTCTTGGCGTTGTTCAGGGCTAAGGGCCTGAAGCTCAGCCCAAGTACCCAGTTCCAGAGCCCGATAGCGCCCCCCTAATCCTGCCGCCTCAATCGCCCCAATCCAAGCGCCGTAAGTGCGATCAGTGTTCTCAAACCAGGCATCCATGCCGGCGCCTGCTCGCCAGGCGGCTTCAATCACTGGCGCAACACTTTGATCGCCGCGGCCGATGAAATCCTCCATCGCTGAAAGCCGCACATCGGTGAAATTCACCTTCAACGCACGAAATTGGGCAAAACGCTGCTTCAGCAATTGTTGGCGGCGTTGAAATTCCAAAGACGACACGCTGTGCCACTGAAATGGCGTATGCGGTTTTGGTGTGAAATTACTGATGGTGAGGTTGAGCTCCAACCTGCCGATATCGCTCATTTCAGCGCGCAACATCTCAACGGTATCGGCTATGCCATGCACATCGGAATCGGTTTCACCGGGCAAACCAATCATGAAATAGAGCTTCAGCTTGCGCCAGCCGTGCTGCATCGCAGTGCGCACCCCATCGATCAAATCTTTATCAGTGAGGCCTTTATTAATGATGTCTCGGAGTCTTTGGGTGCCGGCCTCTGGTGCAAAGGTGAGGCTGCCCTGCTTTGTGCCGCCAAGGATATGGGCAATATTGCTATCAAAGCGATCGATGCGCTGGCTCGGCAAAGCCAAGCTCACGTTGTGTTCTTGCAATCGATTACGCAATTCCACCCCCACCGCAGGCAGGGCTAAATAATCGCTGCAGCTAAGTGAGAGGAGCGAAAAATCGCTATACCCGGTTTTAATCATGCCGGTTTCCACCGCTTCCACCACCTCTTTGGGATCCACATCCCTGGCGGGGCGCGTGAGCATGCCGGGCTGGCAAAAGCGACAACCACGGGTGCAACCGCGGCGGATTTCCACTGTGAGGCGATCGTGAACAGTTTCTACATTTGGTACTAACGCCATGGCGTAGTGCGGCATGGGCGTAGCGGTGCGTCTAAAAACCCTGCGTTTTCCGATGCAGGGCACATACACACCGGGGATTTCCGCTAGATCTTCTAAAACCGCGCGTCTTGTTAAGCCAACCCCAATCGCTTCCTCTAAAACCAAGCCAATTTCGGCAAGTAATTCCTCCCCATCGCCGAGGGCAATGAAATCAAAGAAAGGTGCATAGGGCTCCGGATTACTGGTAGCGGTTTGACCGCCAGCAAAGATCAAGGGAGGTGCTTCAGGGTGATCCAGGGGGAGATCGCCACGCTGAATAGTGCGCAGGGGGATACCAGCTAAATCCAGCATTTCCAGCACATTGGTGGCGCCCAGTTCGTAGCTAAGGCTGAAACCAAGGATGTGAAAACTGGCGAGCGGGCGTTTGCTTTCCACAGCAAACAGAGGCGCCCCAACAGCTCTGAGCCTTGCCGCTAAATCGGGCGCCGGCAGGTAAGCACGATCGCAAAGCTGCCGCGGTTGAGCATTAAGGATTGAATAAAGAATGATGTGGCCAAGGTTGCTGGCGCCCACTTCATAAACTTCTGGGTATGTAAGTGCCCAGCGCACCGCTGCTTGATCCCAATCACGAGGTATCACCCCCCTTTCGTTGCCCAAATAGCGGCCGGGTTTGGAAATTCCCGTATTAACTAAAGAAGCGAAGGGAATTGATGGCACGTTGGCAGGAAGGAGCGCCGCCATAGGAGAATTAATGAAGTATTAGAGAGTGCATTGGTTCAAGTAAACGGCAACTATCTCAAGCTCAAAGCAGGCTATCTGTTCCCCGAAATTGCACGGCGGGTTAGAGCTTTCAGTGACGCCAATCCCAGCGCTGCGCTAATCCGGCTCGGCATTGGCGACGTAACAGAACCTCTGCCGCAGGCGTGTCGTGCTGCGATGAAAATAGCCATTGATGAAATGGGCACCCGGGATGGGTTTAGGGGCTACGGCCCCGAACAGGGATATCAATGGCTGCGAGAAAAGATTGCCAGCAATGATTTTCAAGCTCGCGGCTGCCAGATCAGCGCAGAAGAAATCTTTGTATCCGATGGATCCAAATGTGATAGCAGCAATATCCTCGATATCCTCGGCCCTGAAAATCGCATTGCTGTTACGGATCCGGTTTACCCGGTTTATGTAGATAGCAATGTGATGGCGGGCCGCACAGGGGAGGCCGATGAGCTGGGTCGCTATGGCGGTCTTTCATATTTGCCAATCACTGCTGCTAATGGCTTCACAGCGGAAATACCAACTGAAAAGGTAGATCTGATCTATCTCTGCTTCCCAAATAACCCCACCGGTGCTGTAGCTAGCAAAGCTCAACTAAAAGCCTGGGTTGATTACGCCCGCGCTAATGAAGCCTTGATTTTATTTGATGCCGCCTACGAAGCTTTTATTCAAGATCCCGAATTACCCCATTCGATTTATGAAATTGAAGGCGCCCGCGAATGCGCTATTGAATTTCGTTCATTTTCAAAAAATGCTGGTTTCACTGGCACCCGCTGCGCCTTCACTGTGGTGCCCCGCGGCTTGATGGGTAGAGCAATAAATGGCGAAAAAGTAGAAATTTGGGGGCTATGGAACCGGCGCCAGTGCACCAAGTTCAACGGCGTTAGCTACATCGTGCAACGGGCCGCGGAAGCGGTTTACAGCTCAGAAGGAGCTGCTGAAGTGAAAGCGCTGGTGGCTTTTTATATGGAAAATGCCGCAATCATTAGAAACGCCCTTAGTGCCGCAGGGCTGCAGGTGTATGGCGGCGAACAGGCACCCTATGTATGGATAAAAACCCCTGAAGGTTTGGATTCCTGGGGATTTTTCGACAACTTGCTTTCTGGTGCAAATGTGGTGGGCACACCAGGCAGTGGCTTTGGTGCAGCTGGTGAGGGCTATTTCCGCCTATCGGCTTTTAATAGCCGCGCCAATGTGGAAGAAGCGATGGCAAGGCTAAAAAAGCTATTGATATCTCCATAAACCCATATCGCGGCCAACGCTTGCCTAGATTTTCAAGCTGTTAAGTGCGACTTGGCCAAGATGACCAATCTGCATAAGGCTTCCCAATCGCCAGAAGGCAACCCAGGTGGTGTTGCGGTATTGGAAAAGGCCCCCGAACGGGTGCGAAAACCGTCGCCCCGCTACAAAGTGCTGCTCCACAACGACCCGGTTAACAGCATGGAATATGTGGTTACCACGTTGCGACAGGTGGTGCCATCACTCAGTGAACAAGATGCCCTCGCTGTGATGCTGGAGGCCCACAGCACTGGCGTTGGCCTGGTGATTGTTTGCGACATAGAACCGGCGGAGTTTTACTGCGAAACTCTTAAGAGCAAAGGTTTAACAAGCAGCATCGAGCCAGAGGAGTGATGGCTTGGCTTAACACCCTGCTCTACCCAGCGGTGTTGGTTGCCATTTTCCTGGGCTTTCAAGCCCTAGGGGCAGCGCCAGCGGTGGCAGCGTTGCCGGCACTGCTGGCTTTATTGGTGAGCCTGCCGCTACGGGTTAAGAACCTATGGAAAGAAAAACAAGCCTGGATCAGCTTGGGGGTGGTGGCGCCATCACGAAAAGATGTGTTCAAGGCGCTGCTACGGGGCTTCATAAAGGCAGTGCTGCTTTTATTAGTACTTTTAATTGGCCTGTTTTTTGCTGGCCAAATCAAATGGCAGCCGCAAATTAGCGCTGGTTTATTACTGAACGGTTTTGCCCTTGGCGTTGGGGTTGGCTTTGCCGAAGAATTGTTATTTAGGGGTTGGCTACTGGGGGAACTGGAATTTCGCTTTGCTTCTAAGGCTTGGGGAAAGAGCCTTGCATTGGTTCTACAAGCGCTTGTGTTCAGCCTGGCCCATACCAGATTCAACCTGCCCCTGGCTTCCCTCTGTGGGCTATTAGGTGGCCTTACCCTGCTGGGCTTGGCCTTGGGCTTACAAAGACGAGCCGATGCTGGCTTGATTTGGGGGGCAGTTGCACTCCATGGCGGCTTAGTTGGTGGCTGGTTTGTATTAAATCAAGGCTTAATTGGCCAGCAAGAAGGAAATCCAATCGGCAGCTGGCTGGCTTGGATTCCACTGCTGTTGTTGATTTGGGTGCGGCGACGCTGGTGGTGAATTAGCGCACTGCATTTGCGAGAGCTTTACGGCCTTCCACAGGAGCATGGAGTGCTTCATCCAGAGGAGCTAGGCCGTAATCGCGTTCAAGTAATGCCATCACCGTGCGGCCAAAATCCTCAGGGTTTGTGGCAAATGCTTCTAAACAAACCCGGCCAAAACTGCTACCCATTGGTTCTGGATTCCAAAGCAGCTGGCGCGCCGTCCAGGGCATCATGCTCATCGGGTTGTAGCCCGGTTTAATCAAGCCTTGCTCAAACCCGTATTGCTCTAAATGAGTGTGAGGTTGTAAACCGATAAAGAAAATTGCCGGTTCAACTTTATCAGCGCCAAAAATACGTTCTAATTCTCTGTGGTATGCAACAGTTTGGCGGATAGTTTCTGGTCTTTCGTCAATTACGTTGAAGGAATAATTCACCGAAACATGCTCTTTGAACCCAGCCCGGGCCAGTAGCCGGCAGTTTTCCAGCACAGTGCGAAGGTTGTAACCCATGCGCATTTTGCGCACTAATTCTTGGCTGCCGGAGGTAATCCCGATTTCGAAATAATCCATACCGGTTGCCACCATTAGTTCCGCCAGCTCCGCATCAAGATTATCGGCGCGAATGTAGGCGGCCCAACGAATATTTTTCCAGCCTTGCGCTTGAATCGCTCGCAGCAACTGTTTTGCATCTTCGATATATCTGCGGGCAGGAATGAACTGCGCATCTGTAAACCAAAAACTACGCACGCCGCGGTTGTAGAGCTGAGCCATCTCAGCAATCACCTCATCTACGGGGTTCACCCGTACGGCTTTGCCTTCTACAACTGTGTAAACGCAGTAGCAACAGTTATGGGGGCAGCCCCGCTTGGTTTGTACGCCCACATAAAAATCACCGGCTTCTAGATACCAATTCAATTGGGGCCAGATCGATTCGATATATGTGTAATTGCAGGCGCTTTTATCCA
>Ga0247844_1000421_pt1 | contig 91669 bp, 81 predicted proteins | sample LaCtaG_FD_192421 | JGI IMG/M metagenome (GOLD analysis project Ga0247844, IMG submission 192421) | Freshwater microbial communities from meromictic Lake La Cruz, Castile-La Mancha, Spain - LaCruzMarch201714.5m_1 | ecosystem: Environmental > Aquatic > Freshwater > Lake | place: Spain: Castile-La...
CCGCAAGAACAGAGCGAACAAAGTTCAGACGTGATTCCACGATATCCACCCGCGTAAAAGGCATACAAGGTGTAAACCATGTCCTGTCTCAAACTGCACACCATGTAATGTCGCAGAACATCTCCGAGAGAAGGGGATTAAGGGTGGAGAGTCCCGACTTTTTGCCTTGTCCAGTAGCCTCTCCCACCCTAGCCCTCCCTCTCGCACGCGAAAGGGAGGGAATTAGCCGCTCAAAATTACTGTCTTTCGTCCGTAAAAGAGAGTCACGCCTGTTGGCGGAGTTCGTCTTCGGCGGCTTTCAGCAGGCGCAGCTCACCCAATGCCGCGTCGAGCTCGCTGCGGGAAGCCGAAGCCTGCTCAATGTGAGTTCGGGTCGCGAGGTTTTCCGATTCCTGCGCCAAGCTCCGAAGCTTCTCGCCAATGTCGCGGGCGGCATAGAACACGGGCGGCGGCCCAGAAGTATCGCGCGAGCCTTTCCCCGTGAACGATTCCAGGGCCTCCTGCACGTAATCCATCGCGTGCCGGCTGCCGACGTCGCCCGGCAGGTGGTGCACGTATATCGCCAAAATTTCTTCCATGCCGGAATCAGCCGCCGCCCGAACCTGGTTACGCGCCGTCTGGATCGAGGCCGGCGCTCCGTCGGTTGCCCAATAGCCACTGCCCAGCGCGGCATGAATTCGTCCCCAGGCGTGCGCACTTTCCTCCAACAAAATCAGAGTGCCGGAGTCGAGATCGCGGTGCAACCTCCGCGCTTCAATGAGCCTCCGCAAAACACCGGCCGCCTTATTCGCATCTAGCTCCCGTCGGGTTGGCCGCGGCAGACTTTGATAGGTTACGAGTAGCCGCCAAATGCCGATGGCCATTCCGCCAAATCCAATCACAATCGGGATCAGCTGCGCCGGATCTCCGATGCGGGCAAGCAGGCTGACCCCGCTCGCGCCTGCAATAGCTCCTCCGGCCGTCAGCACCGCTGGCCACATGAACTTTGCCACCGGTGCCGGCTCTTTCGAGGCGTTCAAGTATGCGTTCAGGCTGGGAAACTGTTTCGCAGGATTGGCAAGAATCATCGATCCAGGTTGATTGTACGCGCAAGTCACGCCACGTCCCGGGTCAAGGCAAGTTAGGAAAAATTGCGGAGGTTAACCCCATCGGCGAGCTAGTGCCTCGAAAGAACGTTATTACAACCGTGATTGCTTCTTTGCTTCTCGTTCTCGGCAGCGGAACGATCAACGCGGCCAGTTTCCCCTACCGAAGCGAGGCGTTCACTCGATTTGTTCAAGACTCCTACGACGCCGAAGGTGCGAAGGAGCCGACCGACTTCTATCGCTGGATGGAAGCGGCCAGCGTTGGGGCCGGATGGAAAGATGGAGTTTCGTTGCAGGCTTTGCGCGAGCGCCGACGGCAAGCAAAACTGTCGTCTGGCGTCGTTGAGCATGAAATCGCGTTCGCGAAAGAAGTCCACCGTATGGTGAAGAAGGCGATTCCTAAGTTCAGCCTGGACCGCGGGTTCGAGTTCGCAAACACGGTCAAGCGCGGCGAGCGCCAACCCTTTTTGCAGTCGATTCTCGTAAGCGGGATTTTTCAGGCGGCGGGGATGGATAGCGGGGTGGCGATGGTGTGGAGCAACGAGAAGGGCCAGGCCTCGAACAACGGCCACGCCGTTTGTCTGCTACGACTTTCGAACGGAAAAGACTTGGCGGTGGACTGCAGCGAGACCTCTCCCTTTGCCACCCACGAGGGCCTTTTCACCGGGTCGGGCGCTGGCTACCGATTCATTCGGCCGACGTACGATGCGGCGACCAAGCAAATCTTGGGCTACAAATCGGCCGATGGAGGGAGAGTATCCGGCGTCCACGGGTTGGACCTGGACTTCATCGGTTCCCAGTTTGATTTTTACCGGGGCGAGCGTGCACCGGGCGGATTCATGGCGGGAAGCAAAACCCCCAATGGCCTCGACCAAAGTGAAAAATACCTGCGGCGCGCCGTTGCCAAGTGCCCCAAGAACCCGCTGGCCCAGTACGTTCTGGGCCACGTGTTGATGCGGCAAGGCAAGCTCGGGGAATCCAAGAAGCGATACCGAACGGCACTCAACTGGTACCAAACGTTCGGCCACGTCCCAGCGGGCGTCTCCGAAGCGGCGCAGTAACGGCTACTTCGGCGCCGGGGTGAAGTACAACTGCTTGATGCCGGTCACCTTGTCGTCCGGCGTGAAGTCGATCTGCACAATCGCCCGAATGGGTCCGGTTCCGACCAGAAAGCGGGCTGCGGAACCCGACGAAGTCACCTCACCGTCCAGGTACTGATACCGGGTCACGCCCTTGCCAATTCCTACGAGACCGCCGCGCTCGGCAAGTCCCCGCGCCGTGCTAAGACGCGACCGCATCGAGACCGAAAACGGCTCCATGTCATACACGCCCCGCGACCACCTTCGTGTCGCCGCGAAAAATCGAAGCGTTCGCTCTGGCTTCGGGTCGGTTTCTTTGCGACTGGCGATGTCGTACTTTGGCGCAACCTTCGCCAAGATGGGATGGGCGATGGCCTCTGGATTTTGCCCATAGACGTTCGTGAGGACGATCACGGCAAGCTTGTCTTTGGGAGCGCGAAGGATGTTCGCCGAGAAGCCCGCTGTGTTTCCGCCGTGCGAAATCAGCGGATTTCCGCGGTCGGAGCCGATGAACCAACCCAGCGCGTAACCGGACGAGCTACCGTCGGCGAGTTTCACCTCCCGGAAGAACTCATCTCGCATGGGTGCCTTCAGAAGCTTGTCGGTGCTAAGGGCGGCCTCCCACTTTGCCATGTCCGAAATCGTGGATCTAATGAACCCTGCCCCACTGGCAAGCGAGGGATTGATCGGCAGCTGGTTCGCAACCTCCTTCCCCGCCACGGCATAGCCCTGGGCGCGATTCGGGATGACCTGCTCCAGCGCCGTCGTACCCGAAGACGTCATGCCCAATGGCTTAAAAATAAGCTCCGACATCAGATCCTCCAGCTTCTTACCGGTGACACGCTCGGCCGCCATCGTCGCGATGAGGTAGCCGGTGTTGGAGTAGCTCCAGGCGGTTCCGGGAGTGAAGTCCAGCGCAAGACCGCCCACCTTTTGCACGATCGAATCTTGCCGAACGCGGTCCGTCGAACTCATCAGGTAGCTACCCAAGTAGTCCTTCAAGCCAGCCGTGTGGCTGAGACACTGCCGTAGCGTCAGCGAGCGCCAGTTTTTCGGCGACTCGGGAAGCACCTTCTCGATTGGCTCATCGAGCTTCAGCTTGCCTTGTTGCACCAAGATGAGAATGACGGCGGCGGTGAACTGCTTCGTGACGGAGCCAATTTCAAAAACAGTATCAGCCTTTACCGGCGTGCCAAGCTCCAGGCTGGCCTTGCCGAACGCCCCAACCTTGATGAGCTTTCCGTTCTTTACAACACCGTAAGCAAGCCCGGGAATGCTGTAAAACTTCCGGGCACCCTCGACGTAGTCATCGAGCTCATCGGCACGGGCAAGACCCGTTAAGCCGGCCAAAGCAAGAAAGGCAAGAGAGAATCGCGATGCGTTCACGCTCTCCATCTTGCACCGAACGCAAACAAACGTAGGACCTTGGGCCAACTGGAACCGAGGCGCGGCGGGTTTTTGGACCCATGGCCGAAGGAAATGGGGCTTTTTGCGAAACGTGCCACTTGGCGCGGTAGGGTTTTCTCATGACCATCCCTCTCGCCCTTCTCGCCGTGATCGGCAATCCGGCGACGCCGGCGACGTCCGCCTACGAAGTTGCCGAGCTGAACTGGCGTGCCAGCCGCGAAGCGGCGTTGAAACGCCCGCGCGGGTGGCTGGCGGTGTCGGCCCTTTCCTGGCTCAAGGAAGGCAAGAACACGTTTGGGTCCGACCCCACGAGTGACGTCGTTTTTCCTTCACGGGCGGCCGGTAGGGTCGGAATTCTGAACCGAATCGGCGACGCGGTGAGCTTGATTCCCAGCGAGAACGTAACGGGCATTCGCGTCGGAAAGGCAACGATCAGCGCGGAAACGATCCTGAACACGGATCAAAACGGATCGGCCGACCGCGTCACCGTCGGCGACCTCACATTCTCCGTCATCAAGCGCGGCAGCCGGCTGGGCGTGCGGCTTTGGGACCCGCAAGCGACCGCGCGACGCACCTTTACCGGCCTGAACTGGTTCCCCGTTGACCCGAAACTTCGGGTCGAGGCAACGTTCGCGCCCTACGATCCACCGCGCCGCATCACGATTCTAAATATCATCGGCGACCGGGAGAGCAACGTCAGCCCGGGATACGTGACATTTTCGCTCGGCGGAATGACCCACCGCCTCGAAGCGCAGGATGGCGGAAATGGGGAACTTTTTATCAATTTCATTGACAAAACCACCGGGAAGGCGACCTACCCGGCAGGGCGATTCTTGGACACTCCGGCCCCGAAGGATGGGAAGGTAGTGATCGACTTTAATCGCGCCTATAACCCACCGTGCGCGTTCACCGCGTATGCCACGTGCCCGCTTCCTCCGGCGGCTAACCGGCTCTCGGTGCCCGTTCCTGCCGGCGAGAAAAAGTACCGCGACAAGCACTAACGGCTTAATGGCGCGTTAACACGGGCGCTGGCTATGCTTGGAGCCGGTGCCCATCCTCACGCTAGCCCTCGTCCTCTTTGTCGGCACCGCCCCGCCGCCCCGGCCGTTGCCGATTAGGTCTCCGCTGATCGACAAGAACTTCTACTTTTTGTCGCTACTGGAGCGCACTCCGGCTTTCCAAAAGGCGTGGCAGGAGGATCCGCAAGGACGCGAGATCCAAGGGAGGATGCGTGAGCGACTGCGTGAAGCGTTCCAAGACGCCTCTCTCGATCAATCGGATGAGATCCGATCCATGCAGGTTTCCCCAACCGAAACTAGCCAAATCGCGGACATTCTCAAGAGACTCGTTCGCACGAACCCGACGCTTCGGCGGGCCATCACGCAGCCATTGCGTCAATCCGGCACGGCGATTCTGTCGCACGGGCTCTCCGACGAGGACCTGGTGGCAAAGGTCTGGGCCGACTGCGCCGCCGGAATCAACAATGCGATTTTGGTTTACGGCACCGGCAAGCCCGGCCGCAGCGCGAAGATCGATTCGATGTTCTACGACCCCAAAGCGCCGATCTGGAACGCGACGGTCCACAACCTGTTCGGGATTCTCGTCGAGGAGTCAAAACCAACCGACCTGTTCTTTGCCCCGTCGCTGCGTTTCGTGGCGAAGCTCATGGAGTTCAACCGTCGCGACGAGGCCGCTCGCTTTGAACCCATGGAGAAAGGCGAAAACCGGGCCGCGTATCGGGCGGTTCGCCGAACCAAATGGGAGAAGTTCCCCTATTCGGTGATTCTGGTTCCAGGGCTCGGCCCAGAAGAGCCGGAGGTCTCCCTCTCGCCCGCCGCAAAGCTGATTCTCGGTGCGGTCGCCCGCCGGTTCCGGGAGCGCAAGGCCCCATTCATCCTCGTTTCGGGCGGGTACGTCCACCCGAACCAAACGCCCTTCTGCGAGGCGATCGAGATGAAGCGCTCTCTGATGCGGGATTTTAGCGTGCCCGAGAGCGCGATCCTCATCGATCCGCATGCTCGCCACACCACCACCAATCTGCGGAACGCCGCCCGGATCCTCTACCGCTACGGGTTCCCTTTTTCGCGGGCCGGATTGATCACGACCAACACCTACCAAAGCCAGGACATCCAGGGCCCGGCGTTTCGCCGCCGCTGCCAAAACACGTTCCGTTACCAGCCATTCGAGGCTGGAAAAAGGCTGAGTCCATTCGACCTCGAGTTCTTCCCGAAGATCGAATCGCTACAGATCGACCCGCAGGATCCGCTCGATCCTTAAACGTTAGACATCGAGAATATTCTCAGGCGTCTTAAACGTTTGGGCAACTGTATACTTGCCGCCATGCTCTGGTGTACCTTGGCGATGATGGCAACGACGGCACCCAACCCCGACATTGCGAAAGACTGGCGAAACGGTGCCGTTGTGTACCAAGTCTTCGTCGATCGGTTCGCTCCCTCGGCAGATTTCGCCGCAAAGAAGGCGCTTTACCCCGCCCCGGCGATGACAAGAACCTGGGAGGAAACGCCAAAGGCAACCGCCTATGACCCAAAGATCAAGACCTACCCCCACGTCTTAGAGTTTTGGGGAGGCGATCTACCTAGCCTTCGTGGGCGCCTTGACTACATCACCAAATTAGGGGCCGATGTCGTTTACCTACAGCCGATTTTTAAGGCACCCTCGAACCACAAGTACGATACCGAAGACTACTTTGCGGTGGACCCGCAGTACGGATCGATGGCCGACCTGAAGGGCCTCATGAAGGATGTCCATTCCAGCAAGATGCGCCTGATGCTCGACGGCGTCTTCAACCACGTCGGCGTCACCTCGCCGGGCTTTGTTGCCGCGCGCAAAAACCCGAAGGACCCGAACCGGGACTGGTATTTCTTCGGCAAGGAGTACGCCGAGGGCTATCGGGGCTGGGCCGGAGTCGCCAGCCTGCCGGCCTGGAACCTGGAAAACCCGGAAGTTCGCGATTACCTTTGGGGCAGCAAGAACTCGGTGGTGCAGAAATACCTGCGCGACGGGATCGACGGCTGGCGGCTGGACGTCGCGTTCGAGCTGGGTCACGAATACCTGCGCGACCTAACCGCCGCGGCGCACCGCGCGCGAAAAGGCAGCGCCGTCATCGGAGAAATCTCCGGCTACCCGGCTGATTGGTTCCCCGCCGTGGATGGTGTGTTCAATTTTTCGGCCATCAACATTGGGGTGGAGATGGTCAGCGGTCGCATCTCCGGTGGCCGTGCCGGTCGGACCTACGACCGAATGGTGCAAGACGCCGGATTGGAGAACCTACTCAAATCCTGGCTGGTCGCCGAGAACCACGACACGCCGCGCATCGCAAGCATCGTGCCGGACCTCGCTTCGCGCAAAATCGTCACCGCTCTCCAGCTCACCCTGCCCGGCTCGCCGTGCATCTATTACGGGCAGGAGCTCGGCATGACCGGCACCGGCGACCCCGAGAGTCGCGCCCCAATGCGATGGGATCTCGCTACCGCCGAGAACCCAAATCTGGCCTGGATGCGCAAACTCCTGGACGTCCGAAAGCGCTATCCTGCGCTTAAGGTTGGGCAGTTCACGGGCCTCGAAACCGACCGGCTGCTGGCCTTCGCGCGAACCACCGGCAAGGTGAAAGAGAGCGTCATCGTCGTGATCAACCCTACCAATGAAACGGTGCAAGAGACGTTCACTACGCGCATCGGGAAGCTCCTCAGCTGGGGCGAACTCGAAGACACCCTCACCGGCAAGCGCATCCGAAGCATCACCGGCCTCTTGAACCTCACCATGCCACCGAAATCGACGATGATTTTGGTGCCGGTGGCCGACCGATCTTCTGGCTACAGCGTCTACGACCGAATCGACTAACCGGCCCGAAGGTCGATCAGATCGGCCCGTAACACGAACGGCGACGACCCGCTCCGAAGGTTCGGGTTCGTCGCCCGGAACAGCACCTTCACCTGGCCGGTGGCCGAAATGTACGGTGAAGCCGGTTCGGGGGCAGGAAGCCTGACGTCGATCTTGCCGGAAGCCGAGATCGGGAACGAGTTCAGCAAAACGTATCGCCGTAGCACGTTGTCATAGATCCACAGAAAGCCGCTACTCGCGCCCGCCGCCGTGCCGACGAAACGGGTTTCCAGGCGGGGCGAGGCCTTGTCGGGCACGGTGAACTCGGTTTCTAGCGCGGCGATGTGGCCGCTGCCGTTAAAGTAGGTCGAGCGCGCGTCTGCGGATTGGCCGTCTTCGAACCACACCTGAGCCGGTCCGCCCGAAAGCGACTGACCTTGATACAGCCGGACCGCCGAAGCCCTCAGCGAAGGTCCAAGGGGAGCCGGCACCCGCACAAACCACACATCCTGCTCGCCATTGTGGGTGGCGGCATAGGCGATGTTCGCGCCGCCGTTATCAGAGACGACCGCGATGTAGTCGCCGATCTTTTGTTGTACCGGGTAACCGACGTTCGGGTTGAACGACCGGCTCACCTGCACGTTCTTGGTCCACGTCCGGCCGCCGTCCGAGGAACTGGTGAAGTACAGCGCAGAGTTTGAGGCGCCCGGGTTTGCACGCGTATCGTTCCAAGCCACGTCGATACGACCGTTTGGAGCCACACCCATCGCCCCGAACCAGTGCCAAGCATTGCTGTTTCGCGGATCGTCGTTCAACCGCATCGGCCGGCTCCAGGTTCGGCCGCCATCGGTGCTACGCACAAAGTTCACGTCGCACGGGTTGCGGGAGTCCACGCCAACCGAGCAGAGCATATAGATGTTGCCACCGTTCGCCGAATTCGATTTGTCGGCGGCAAGCCAAAGCTGACCGGCCAGCCCGACCGGGTTGATATACGCTCCGTAGACGATGGAACCGCCAAGCTCAACCGGCACGGCGAGATCGAAAACCGGCGTTTGGGTGCGATTCTGGGCGTTGGTCGACCGAATGAAGACGAACGGGTTGGCGAGCCCGCCGATGTAAAGATCGCCGTTTCGACCAACGTCGAGCGTGCCCCAAACCGGAAAGTTCGGGATGAAAATCGGGTCGAGCCAAGTCAAGCCCTCGTCGGTTGAGCGGCTAAACTGGCGTCCGCCGTAATTGTTTCCGGCGGTGCTCCATGCCTGGTAGATATTGCCGCGACCGGGGCCGGTCGTGTTGTCCACCGTCATCCACTGCTTGTCGCCGCCCGTCGCAAACGTGTAGCGGCCCCAAGTCGCGCCACCGTTCGAACTGGGAAAGATGTCTTCGAAGAACGTGTTTTTCAGGCTGAGGTAGTAAAACTTCCCTTCGCGGGTGCTCGCCAAAACGGGGTCGCTTCTAAAAACGCCGCGCTCCAAATTTCCTTGTCCACGCCAGCTTCTTCCGCCGTTGGCCGAACTGGAAACGCCGGCCTGGCGAAAGTCGGAGCCGACGTTATCGAACTGCCGCCAGCCCACCGACAGCCGGTTCCGGTTCGTCGGATCCATCGTCATAGAAGGCTCGTTGGCCGCGTCGCCGGGGATGTTTCGCCCCAGCGAGTCCACATTCACCTGAACGCTCGTGTAGCCCCCAAAAATGCTTGCCCCAAAGATCCCGGCAAGCGGGTTTGCCGGCGGAGGCGAGAAGCGAAGGGGTTCGGCTTTTTCGCGCTCCCCTTCCTCGTCTTCCACAGCCTCCAGCTCGATTGCTGCACCGGAAGACCGGAACCAAACGCCATTTCGCCCGTGGTCAACGGCGCCTTTTTCGGTAGATGCGGCCTGCTGGGCCGATGATATGGAAGCAAGGATAACGGCGAGGGCAAGGCCAAGAATGCGAGAGTTGCGCATAAAGATGCCTTCGAGTATAGGGCGAAAACGAGCCGACGGGTAAGGGGAAATAACGCCGATTAAACAAGCCCGGTCGGGGCCTGAATCGTGCCGAGCACGGCGGCGAGCTCTTCCGCCGAAATCGGCTTCGTAAGGAACCCGGTTATTCCGATGGCGATGCTTCGGTCGCGGTCGGTTTCATTCGCGTTGGCGGTGAGCGCATAGACCGGCGGACCGTCTGGTTGCGCTTCTCGGATGGCGGTAAACGCTCGGAAGCCATCGAGCTCCGGCATTTGAAGATCGAGCAGGATGATGTCGAACCGACCCGCGAGCGCGGCCTCGACCGCCGCCGCGCCGGTCTCGACGTGTCGCACTTGGCAGCCAAAGCCTCGCAGCAAGCGGCTAATGACCATCGCGTTCACGCGGTTGTCCTCGGCGAGCAGCACCGCGAGGCCATCCTGAACCACCGGGATCTCGCCCGGCCGCACCATGCCCGGATTCACCGCCCGGAAAGGAATCACCACTTCGAACGTGCTTCCACGTCCCACCGCCGAGTCGAGCGTTACCGAGCCGGACATCAGCTGAACGATTTGCATCACGATGGCGAGGCCGAGGCCGGTGCCGCCGTAAACCCGCCGATCGCTGTTATCGGCCTGATGGAACGGCCGGAAGATGTTCTCGTGCTCGTGCTCGGGAATGCCGATTCCGGTGTCGGATACGATGATTTTCAGTTGGCTCTTCGTTGGGCAAGAGACCAGGAATTTGACCGACCCGGTGCTGGTGAACTTCACCGCGTTGCCCAGCAAGTTGCTGGCGATCTGCCGCAGTTTCGAGGTGTCGATCTCGCCAACCTGCGGCACGGTGCGATCGATCAGAAACTCAAAGTCGAGCCCTTTGCGCCGAGCCAGCAGTTCGTGCGTCGTCGCTACGTCCCGTAACACGGTATGAATCGGGGTGCTCGTCGGGTGTAGCTTGTCTTCTTTCGCCTCGGACTTGCTGAAATCGAGAATGTCATTCACGATGCCAAGCAGCGTCCGTCCGCAGCTTTGGATCGCGTCCACCAACTCGGTCTGCTCCGGGGTAAGCGGCGTCTCCCGCAAGATGTCCGCGACGCCGATGACCCCGCTCAGTGGCGTCCGAACCTCGTGGCTGATGTTCGCCATGAAGCGGCTCTTCGATTGGCTTCCAGCCTCCGCCTCGGCCATCGCCACCTGAAGTAACTGCTCATAAGAGCTTCGCTCGGTGATATCCACCATTTGCACGACCTCGCCAACCGTCTCGCCGCCGGGATTCGTCAGCTTCGACCGCTTGACCTGAAACTCCCGTTGGTCTCGGGAAAGGACGGAGGATTCACGCGACTCGAAATCGGCCAGCAGCTCCACAAACGGTTGCTGCATCAGGCCCTCTTCGCGATTGAACAGCTCGTGGGCCGCCTGGTTGGCGTCCACGACTCGGCCTAGCCGGTCAAGCACCAACACCGGGTCCGGCAACTTGTCAACGAGCATTTCTCGCGCCATCGGTGCAAGGTCAAACGGCGACCACCGAAAAATGGTCACCGCCATCCCCACCCCAGTCACGGCAAAGACGGTCGGCGTGAGGTCGAGAAACGGAAGCGGGCTGATGCCAAAAACGTAGAGGATGTTCACGATAAACGGCGTAATCGTGCAGAGCACCAGGATGCGCGTTTGGGTACGAAACACCTGGTTCCGGCCCCGCATCGCGCTCGCCATCGCGACGACGGCCCAACCCAACAGCACATAAGAGTAAATGTTGTTGACCGTGTACCAAGGACCCTTCGTAAACTGCAGAAGGAAAACTTCCCCTGGGAACTCCCGCAAAACTACGTCATTCCGGAAGAGCGTGTGGAACCGATCGGAAAATGCGATGGGCACGGTGGTGACCAGCCCGAATCCGAGGAGCGCCATTTCGCGGGCGCGGAACCGCTGGACTCGACCCGTGTGCAACAAGGCGAAGGAGAGAAAGGCCGGGGGAAGGCTACAGAGCCCGATGTACTGGAGATTTGCCCAGAACAACGCCGTCGGAATGTCGCGGCTACAAAGCTCAAACACATACCCGGCTGCCCAAGTGGCGCCGCCCATACTCATCCAAATGAACGATTTTGCCCCGCGCTGCTTTCGGTGGGGCAGGCTAGCAACGGCAGCAAAAAGGAGCACAATCGCGCCGACCAGGGGAAAGATCGCGATGCTGGTCCATTGTAGTGCCACGGTAATTGTGCCTGCGAGTTCGTTCTACCGTAAAAGAGCGTTTTGCCGAAGTCGGCTCGACCATAATTCTACGGTAGGTCTTCCTTCCTCGGGGTGGCCGGGAAGATTGGCGGAATCATTCTGCCCCGCCAAAATCTGACGTAGAAACGATAAGCCAATGTCATTACCGATTTGGATCCAGCGTCAACGCGCGCCGATCACACTTGCTGTGTGCGCCGGCTTAGTCGCGGCATCGCTGTTCTTCTTCTTCAGCACCGGCTCCGGAATCAATGCGTTCACTTTTAACGTCGATTGGCTGGAGAAGCCTTGGACGCTTCTGGTGTATCCGTTCGCTTTCAGCGGTGCGGGCGGCGTCTTCGCGCTTATCTCGACGCTACTCCTGTTGGCGTGGATGGTGTTCACCTGCGGCAGTGTGGAGCGTGACCTCGGGACCAGCAAGTTCGGCGTGCTTCTGCTGACAATGACCGTGCTTCCCGCCCTTCTGGTTTATGGCGGCATGCGGCTCAGCGGTTCTGGTTTTGGTGTCATGGGGCCGTATTTCCCCATCGCCGGAATCAGCGTGATCTGGGCGCTCCGGAATCCCAACTTCCAACTGAACCTGTTCGGCATCTTGCCGCTGACGGCGAAAATTCTTGCGATCCTGATCGTCGCCGGAACCTTCTTCTTATATGGCTTTGGGAATCTGATCCTGGGCGTTGCCGCCATCCTTTACTTCATTCTTTCGTGGGCGATCGCGACGAACCGAATCCCGTTCTTTCTCTATGCCTCCGCGCCCGATGTCAAGGTTACGAAAGCACAGAAGGTTCGTGAAGAGGCATATCTTGCCGACGCCGCCCGACGCCTCCACGAACGCGAAGAGACCGAGCGGCTTCGGAAATTGTTTGAAAGAAGCGGAATCGACGACAAGTAACGCAAAATAGCGTAACGATGACCGTTTCGGCGCTTCTTGCCCGTTTTCGCGCCTGCCCACTGGTGGCCAGCGTCCAAGCCTCCGAGGGTTCTCCCTGCGGCCACCCCGAAACTTTGCTCCGCTTGGCAAAGGCCTCGCTTAAACAAGGCGTTCGCGTTCTTCGCCTCGAAGGCGTGAAAACCGTTCGTGCGTTGGAGCCCGATCTCAAGGTGCCCGTGATCGGCCTGCTGAAGCGCACGTATCCCGAGTCGGAGGTGTACATCACGCCGACCGCCCAGGACGCCGACAGCATGATCGACCTCGGATGCGAGGTCATCGCGGTCGACGGAACCGACCGACCGCGCCCAGGCCGAGACGACCTCGCCGCCCTCATCAAGCACATTCAGCGGCGAAAGGTGCTGGTGATGGCCGACTGCGACTCGCTTGAGTCGGCGATCCGCGCCGCCGCGCTCGGCGCCGACGTCATTGGAACGACGCTCGCCGGCTATACCTCGGCCCGCGCCGCAACAATTGGCCCCGACCTGGAGCTTTTGCGGCAGATCATCGCCAACGTGAAAGTGCCCGTCATCGCCGAAGGGCGTTTTTCTCAGCGATGGGAAGTTGAGGCGGCGATGCGAATCGGCGCGACTGCCGTAACGGTAGGCGGCGCGATCAACGACCCGGTGAAGCAGACCCGCGCCCTGATGCCAACGCCGAAACTTGGCGAGGACGCCCGGATTGGAGCCGTCGATATCGGCGGTACTTGGCTCCGGTTTGGCGTGTTCGATGGTCGCGGCAACTTGGTGGGCGAACCGGTTCGAACCCCGAACCCGCGCAACCGAGTGGAATGCCTGCAATGGATCCGCGAACGCATCGCCGAGTTCAAGGTAACCCGGGTTGGCGTCGGAACCGGCGGCATCGTCGACCCCGGCACCGGCGAGGTTTGGACCGCGAAAGAGCACCTGATGCCCGACCACACCGGCATTCGGTTCCACGAGGCAACCTTGGGCATCACCACGAAAGCCTACGGCGATGGCCACGCCACCGCATGGGGCCACGCCAACCTGCCGCAGTTTGCCGGCCGCCGGGTCGCCACGCTGGCCCTTGGCACCGGCGTGGGTGCTGGCTTCGTGCAAAACGGAGCGATCTGGGCCGGACGACGCGGCGAGTACCCGCGCATCAACGACTTGCCTTCACCGGATGGCCGATCTTACGAGACCGTTCTTGGTGGCATCAACCTGAGCGCCACCCCTTCCGAGGACGACCAGGCCGTTGCCCGCCGGGCCCTGGACGGCGCAGTTCAAGCGATCAAAGACCTGTACTTTCCGGATGACATCGTGATTGCGGGTTCGGTCGGCCTCAGCGACTGGCTGGCCGACGACGTGGCCAAACTCGAACTGGTCCGAAGCCCGTTCGGGGTGAATGCCGGCCTGCATGGGGCGGCCGCCCTCGCGCTGTATCCCACCTGGTAGGAGAAATATGAGTCGCGCGTGCAACGAACCCGCGCTATAATCCGATATGGACGACGCGCGACACGTGCTCACCCAGTTCGGATTCACCGCGCTGGAGAGCGAAATCTATACGTTTCTGCTGCAGGAGTCCCCGGTGAGCGGGTACCGCATCGCCCAGGCGCTGGGTAAGCCAGCCGCGAACACCTACAAGGCGATTCAGACGCTGGAGAAAAAAGGCGCACTGATGACCGAAGAAGGGGAAACCCGTCTTTGCCGTCCGGTGCCTTCGGAAGAACTTCTGGAACGGCTGGCGGCGACGTTCCAGGCGAACCGGCAAGAGGCGGCTGTGGCCCTCGCCAAGTTCGGCGAGCCCGCCCAAGACGACCGCATCTACGTGGTTCGCAGCAACGCCCAGGCGATGCACCAAGCCCGGCGGCTGATCGTTTCGGCGCAGAAAACCGTCTCGCTCGCCACCACCGAGGCACTGCGAGAGAGCTTTTCGGAAGAGCTCGCCGAAGCCGAATGGCGGCAGGTGCGCGTGCGCGTTTCCTTGGTTCGCACGGAAGAAATCCGCCTGGCTTGCGATGCCCTCCACTGCCTGCTTTGGCGAAACGAGTCCGCCCTCGTGTCATCAAACCCGGCGTTTTCCCAAATGATCCACGACGGATTGGTGGCGGAATTTGCCCTCGAGGAGGTTCAGCGCCGCCTTGATGAGGGCGCGAGCACCAAGCGGATCCAGCGCGCACTGCGGGAAGCTAGGTCCGATGCCGATGCAGACTAACGTTTAAGTCTGGCAATAGGGTATCCTTTTGGGATTATGGCCGTAAAACTCCCGGTAGTCGTGATAGTCGGCCGTCCCAACGTTGGTAAGAGCACCATTTTCAACCGCGTGGTCGGAAAGCGGATCGCCGTCGTGGAAGACAACCCCGGCATCACCCGAGACCGCCTCTACAGTTTGGTCACCTGGAACAAGCGTACGTTCCAGATTGTCGACACCGGCGGAATCGTTTTCGAAGAGCTCGACACGATGGCCGAGCAGATTCGGATCCAGGCGAACATCGCCATCGACGAAGCCGACGTCGTTCTGTTCATCACCGATACGAAGGCCGGTGTCAATCCCGATGACGTGGACCTTGCCAACCGTCTGCGCGGCATCAAAAAACCGGTACTCGTGATGGTTAACAAGGCCGATGACCCGAATAAAGACACGCTAGCCAATGAGTTCTATTCGTTAGGACTAGGTGAGGTTTATCCCGTCTCTGGCCTACATGGCCGCGGAGTAGCCGATGTACTCGACGAGATTGTCGCCTTACTACCCGAGGAAGCCGAGATGGCTCCGGACGAGAAAGAGGAGATTCGCGTGGCGATCGTCGGGCGACCCAACGTAGGTAAATCCAGCCTGGTCAACGCCTTTACCGGCGAGCAAAGGATGATCGTTTCCGACGTGGCCGGCACGACCCGCGACGCCATCGACACCGTTTTGGAATACGCGGGCGAAAAGTTCCGGCTCGTCGATACCGCCGGGATCCGGCGGCGCGGCAAGATTCAGGGCACCGTCGAGTACTACATGGTCGACCGTGCCCAGAAGGCAATTGAACGATCGGACTGCGCGATGATCGTCATCGACGGCCACGAAGGACTGACCGACGGCGACAAGCGCGTCATGAAGCTGGCCCACGACGCCGGGAAGGCGGTCGTCTTTGCGATCAACAAGTGGGACACCAAAGAGCCGCCGGACGGCGAGCCGCGCAAAATGTCCCTGCTGAAGAAGGACTTCCTGCAAATCGTGTCGGACCAGATTCCCGAATTGCACTACGCCAAGGCGTCGTTCACCAGCGCCACCGAAAGTGCCGGCCTGGAACCGGTGCTCGACGAGGTCATGAAGGCGGTTGAGAACTTTAACTTCCGCATTTCAACCGGCCAGCTCAACCGGCTCATCCAAGAGGCGTGCTTCAGTCGGCCGTACACCTCCAAGGGCAAGCGGCTAAAGATTTACTACGCGACCCAGGTGAGCACCCGCCCGCCGTCGTTCGCGCTGTTCATGAACGACCCGGAGCTGTTCCACTTTAGCTACGAGCGTTACCTTCTGAACAAGATTCGGGCCGTCTACCCGCTGGGTGGAACGCCGATTCGTCTGTTCGCCCGCGAGAGCCACAAGCACGACAAATGACCCTTTCAAGCGGCGGCGCAGTTCTGGAGCTCCTTATCGTGGCGGAACCTCCCACGCTTGATGCCCGAATGTCCACCGACTGGGCCGAGGGGCGACTGCAGATCGCGTTCACTGCCGTCACCCGGCACCGGTGGTACGACGCCATGCAACGGCTCATGATTGATGGGGCCGGGAGCGCCGTTCTCACCACCGACGACGGCGAGATGGAGCTCGTCTTGGCAATGTCAAAGAAGGATGAGTTACTCATTACGGCGCGGCTTCAGTCTCCGCCCGACTTCATGCACGAGATGCGGGTGGTCCTGGAGCTCGCGCAAAGCGATCTCCTTCAATTGGAAACCTTCGTCAAGGACTACTGAAAAAGTAGCTGGGCCAGCACGAAGTTCGCCACGTAGACCAATACGGTCGAAATGACGACGGAGCGCGTGGTCGCGCGGCCAACGCCCTCGGCACCGCCGGTCGTATAGAGGCCCTCTCGGCAGGCGACGATCGCGATGATCAGGCCAAAGACCGGCGCCTTGAGCATTCCCTTACCGACGTCGGTCAGCGTTCCAAATTGCTGAACGGATTGGATAAACGTCGTCGAAGGAATCTTCTGGCCGACCGCGACAATCCACCCGCCGACGACCGCGGACCACATGCCGACAAGGGCCAAGATGGGCATCATCAGCACGCAGGCCAAAACCCGCGGAACCACCAGGTACTTCGTCGGGTGCACGCTCAGCATCTTAAGCGCGTCTACCTGCTCGGTGACGGCCATCGTGCCCAGTTGCGCGGCCATTGCGCTGCCACAACGTGCGGCGACCATGATTCCGGCCAGAACCGGACCGATCTCTCGCATCGCGCTGAGGGCGACCGTTGCCCCAACGAACTGGCTGGCTCCGTAACGGATCAAAAACTCGGAAAGGTAGAGAGAAAGGACCGCACCGGAAAAGAAGCCGGTCATCACCACGATGGGCACCGACGAGACGCCGACGAACGACATCTGTTTGACCATTTCGAAAAACTCGAACGGCCGCGCGAAAAGGCGTCGGATCGCATCCGCGAGAATGAGCCATGCCTCGCCAATCCAGGCTAACGTACTTGTGATCGCTGCCGACACCGATGGGTAGTTAACCCGGAAAGGTACAGTCTGACGATGGCGAAAGCAAAGCCAAAACCGGGAAAACGTCGGCGGCTCGATATTCCCTGGTTCCTCATCCTCGCGCTGATCGCGACGATCTACTTTGCCTGGTTCTTCCCGGATGCCCGCGATGGCGGAAAGGCGTCACCCCCGATCGAACTCATCCCAGAGCCGTGAACTTTTTGCGATACCGTGCGTTCGAACCGGCATGAGTGCTTTCGTTGTTGCCGCATTCGCCGTGCTCGCCGGGGGAGAGGTTGCGGGACCATTTGAGAAGGCGGCCGAGATCAGCCGCGCTGCAAGCGGCATCTCAATGCTTGTTATGGAAGCCGGAAAGATCGTGTTCGAGGAGTATCCGAACGGCGGCTCTGCCGATCAACCGACCGAACTGGCAAGCGGAACCAAAAGTTTCTCGGGCGTTTTGGCCCTCTGTGCCCAGCGGGATGGGCTGCTGAAGCTTGATGACAAGGTGAGCGATACGCTGACGGAATGGCGAGCCGACGAACGAAAATCCATCACCATTCGCCAATTGCTTAGCCTTTCCAGTGGGATGCCGGGCGGCACCGTCGGGCGCGTCCCCAGCTATGCCGATGCCATCCTACAGAAATCCGTCGCCGCGCCAGGTACGCGTTTCATTTACGGGCCGGTTCCGTTTCAATGCTTTGGCGAGCTTCTTCGGCGGAAGCTATTGCCGCAAAAACTATCGGTTGGCGACTATCTCGAGAAGAATATTCTCAAGCCAGCCGGCGTGAAGTGCGACCGTTGGCGACGCGATGAGGATGACAATATCCATCTTCCAAGCGGAGCCTTCCTGACGGCCCGCGACTGGGCAAAGTTTGGCGAGTGGATTCGGCTGGACACCAAACGGACGTTGCCGAAGAAGGATCTTGCAGACATGTTTCGGTCGTCGGCTGCACGCCCAGGCTACGGATTGACCTGGTGGCTGCCCAGCAAAGGTCCGGTTGGGGTGAGCCTTCTAAAGCAGTCGGCTACTTCGAAAAAGGTTCCGGTTGAAATTTGGGAAGCGGCCGGTGCGGGAGGCCAGAGACTTTATATCGTTCCCTCCCGGCGGCTAGTCGTGGTGCGGCAGGCTCCAGTGCGGCTCCGGGACAACTTCAGTGACCCGGATTTCCTCGCCGCACTGTTGGGCGACTAGCGGACTTTCTTGAAGTAGTAAAACTTCTTGCCTTTCCTAACTCCGGTGGCCCGTACGTAGTGGTGGCCTTTGTAATCAAAAGATCGGCGATTGAAGAGTGCGGCGCGCTTACGGGCTGCCTTACTTTGGCTCTTGCGATCTTGTTCGTAGCGGTAAGCCGAGTAGGCACCGCCGCCGAGACCAAGGGCGGCGAGAGTATTGTCGTGCTTTAGCAAGCCATAGATTCCAACGGCGCCGCCCAGGTAGCCGAGGTTACGCCAGTCGTTCTTCTGCTTCTGGGCGTGCTGCTGCGCCTTCGTCTTCTTGCTTTGGGCGTAGGCCGGAGTCGGGGCGAGGGCCGGTGCCAACAGAGCGAACCCCACGGCGAGTGAAACGAGAAGGCTTCGAAAGTTCATGTTGCCCATGTCCATGCAGACTCTCGGCCCCCCGCTTCGTTCCATCGAGATAGGACTTGCTGAGATGGTTCCCCTTGAAGCGCGAAGCGCAGCACTCGGCGGCTCTCTGAGATGGTTCCCCTTGAAGCGGGAACCGCGGCAGGGGGAAACGTGGGGGAGGGGGTTATTTTTTCGCGAATTTAGAGCCACTTTTAACTCCCTTAGGCAGGCTTAATCCCACAAAGCTTGTCGTTCAGTGAGCCCCCTCCTTAAAGGTTCCTCCTTTCAAGGGGAACCATCTTTTGGACGTCACCGCTAGGTAACGTTGCCAAGTCATGCCCGCTACATTCCTTCGCGCCGCCCCCTACGCTGACGACGTTCTGAACCTGCCCGTGGGCGACGTTACCGCGTCGGTCCCCTACTACGAAGCCTTTTTCGGCATGACCCTGGTCGCTCAGGAAGACGAGCCGATTCGCCGGGCAGTTCTGATCCGCGACGGGATCCAAATCGGCTTCGCCGAGAACGGCGGCGACCCCAGCCAGGAAGGTGCCTTCATCGAAGTGAACGACCTGGAGGCCATGCACGCCGAGTTCGTCGAGCGCGGCCTAACTCTCGGAGCGCCGAATTTCCGCACCGACGATCACGGCGACACGAAGTACCGCGTGTTCTTCGTCATCGCCCCGGATGGCCTTTGCTACTGCGTCGGCCAGCGAATCACTCCGGCTTCTTAAGCAGCCCGCGATCGGTCAGCCAGTCGACCATGCGTTGCGGCCAGTTGCGCACCGCCTGCAAGTTCGACCGATCGCCCATATTGAATCCGTGGCCGCCCCCGCTAAGGATATGCACCTCGGCGGGCGCCTTTGCCTCGCGATACTTCCGAGCTAGGTCGTTCACCACGTTCACCGCGCCATCATCGGCGGCCACAAGAAGAAACGCGGGCGGAGCATCGGCGGTGAGCTTCTCGGGCACGCCCACCGGCCCGGGATAAATCCACATCGCGAAGCTGGGGCGACCGTCCGCAACGTCAATTCTGTCCGGGAAATCAGTGGTCGGTGCGGGTCCGAGGGCCGCCATCGAGACGATCTCACCGCCCGCCGAGAAGCCCAGCATGCCGATTCGTTTCGGGTCGATCTTCCATTCCGCCGCGCGAGACCGCACCAACCGAACCGCGCGCACGGCGTCGACCGGGGCGTCCTTCTCGATCGTCAGCCCGGAGCCTTCCTCGCGCACGAGTCGGTACTTCAGCACAAATGCGGTTATCCCGAGCTTCGCCAGCATCTGGGCCGGCTTGAATCCTTCCTCACCCACGACCAACTCGCGGAAGCCTCCGCCGGGCGCGACAATCACCGCCGTGCCGTTTGCGGTGCCGGGCTCCGGCGCAAAAACCGTAAGGCTCGGGTTATAGATATTCCCGATGCTCCACGGGTGCGGCTTGGTCTCAGCCTCGTTTTTCCGGGCCATCGAGCCGGGTGCGCCATTCGGCCAGAGAGGAATGACATCCGGCGCGGGAACGAAGAGCGTGAGTAAAGTCGCTACGATGAGACCCATTGCGGCACATTACCCGCAACGCCTCAGTACACTGATAGGATCAATATGTCTGCGGAGTATCGACCGCTCATCGAAAAGGCCGTGCTGGACGAAGCGGCGTTCATCCGGGCCACCTTCACCGGCCTGGTTCCCACGGCCGAAGAGCCGTGGAAGAAGGTCACCCTGCGAACGGTCGAGATTCGCGGCGTTCCGCACGTGCAATTCTCCTACTTCGACGAGCGACGCTGCATCGCGAAGAACTACCGCGGACCGGAGCTGTATGCGGCACTCATCCGCCTGCTCGAATGGCCCGTGCGCAACGTTTCGCTGGATACGACGGCCGAGTCGATTCAGGTCACGGTGGCGGTAAACGGCAAGGTGGCGATTCGCCGGCAACCCGCCAAAGCAGTGGAAGCCGCCCGGACCCATGACCGCAAGAAGTCGCTGCTGCTTCCCGATGGTGAACCGAACGCCTACCTTCAAGCCATCGGTTTCATGACCAAGGACGGCCAGATTCGGGCCGACAAGCAACGAAAATTCAAGCAGACCAACGAGTTTTTGAAGTTTCTAGACCAAACCGGCGAGCTCGAGAAGCTGGACGAACGGCCGATTCACGTCGTGGATTTTGGTTGCGGCAATGCCTACCTGACCTTCGCCGTTTATCACTATCTCAACTCGGTAAAACAGATTCCGACCCGGGTGACGGGGATCGACACGCGCGAGGACCTTCTCGCGAATCACCGGCAGACGGCGGCCGACCTCGGATGGCAGGATTTTTCCTTCCTCGCCCAGCGCATTGAGGAATACGTGCCGGATGCGCCGCCGACCATCGCTATTGCCCTGCATGCTTGCGACACCGCAACCGATGACGCGCTTGCAATGGCCATCCGGCACGGCTCAAAAATCATTCTTTCGGTCCCGTGCTGCCACCACCACCTACAGGCACAACTTTCGGCGGCCGCGCCTCCCGCCGAGATGGCCGCCGCCATGCAGCACGGCATCCTCCTGGAGCGAACGGGCGACATCCTGACCGACGCTTTCCGGGCACAAATTTTGCGGATGCACGGCTACGAAACGGACGTGATCCAGTTCGTATCTGCGGAACACACGGCCAAGAACGTCCTGATTCGGGCGGTTCTTCGGTCCGGATCACCCTCGCCCCGCGTGGCCGAGGAGTACGCGGCGATGAAGGCATTTTGGGGCGTGACGCCCTACCTAGAAACGCTAATTTCTGCCGCCGCCGTGGTGTAGAGCCGCTCGGCTTCGGCCTGGGAGATGTTCTCCGTTGGATCAAACCCGGCCGGACGGTTTACCGCGACTTCGATTCCGTCGCGCGGGTCACCGGCGACAATCGGTCGATCTGAGCTGAAGCAAAGCCGGATGCCGGCGTCCAAGACCGACCTCACACGCTTGAGCTTCGATGCTCGCTCCGGGCCCAGTTGCCGCAAGTAGCTATGGCCGAACCGACGCAGGAACTCGGGCTGCATCGTCACCCAGCATTTCAATCTCGCCAGCCGCTCAATCTGCGCGTCGCTCAGGATCATGGCGTGCTCGATGCGGTGGCGGGACGGGTCCCCGGTCGCCTCGTAGGCGTCCATCACGAGGTCGGTACTCCGGTCTCCAATCGTGTGGACGGCGATCTGCCAACCGGCATCGTGGGCGGTCTGCACCATGGAGTTCAGCCGCTCGACCGAGTAGATCAACTGCCCCGAAAACGCTGCGTCCGGCTGTCCTTCGTACGCACCGTAAATGGCGGCGGTTGCCGAACCGATCGCGCCGTCGGCAAAGATCTTGATGCCGTCGATGTGGCTTCGCCCGGTGGCTTCCAACCTCTGCTTGGCAACTTTCAGCGCTTCTTCACCCATCGCTCGCTTCCCAAACACCACGTTGTATTGCAAAAAGAGGCGAGTTTCGATGGCGCAGCCTAGTTCGGCGGCGCGCTGGTAGGCGGTGAGTTCGCGTTCCAAGTCGAACCAGCCAGTCATCATGTCGGTTGCCGAGGCGATCCCGTAACTCGCCATCGAGGCACCGGCGGCCAAAATCGCATCGGTCATTTCCTCGACCGAGGGCATCGGCACCTTGCCGGTCACGAATTCATGGGCTAGTTCGAACAGGACGCCGTCCGGCTCGCCTTTGGCGCCGCGCCGATACTCCCCGCCGACCGGGTCAGGCGTCGAGGCATCCACTCCGGCGGCGCGCAACGCCGCCGAGTTGGCCACGCTCGCATGCCCGTTCACGTGCCGCAAAAGAATCGGCCTTTCGTCGGAAATCTCGTCTAACTCGCGACGGGTTAGATGAATCCCTTCGTAGCGCGTTTGGTCGTAGTGCACCGCCAGCAGCCAGCCATCCGGGTGTGATGCGTGCCTTGCCTTTAGCAGCCGGATGACGTCGGAGTGGGACTCCGCGGAGCCCAAATGCAGCTTCTGAAGATCTAGCCCGGTCGGGAGGATGTGACAATGTGGGTCGTGAAAAATCATGCGGACATTACCTCGGCGTGCGCGCGCTCCGCGCTTTCGAGTGCGCCTTCGATGAAGCCATTCCAAGTCGCGGTGTGCTCGCCGGCAAAGTGAATCCGCCGCTCCGGCGGCGCAACGTGGGCCAGATGCTCAAGCACAAAACCCGGTGCCAGGTGCGAAAATGCCCCCATGGCGAACGGATCATCGGGCCAGTTGTGCGTCCAGCCGCGCCTAAAATGGCGGGCGGCGGCCGGAAAGAGCACGCTCAGCTCGTACACTCCGGCACGGACCGGGTCGCCAAGTTGCATCCAGTCGCGGGCTTCTTTGCCGCAGATGTAGGCCGAGAGCACCGGCGCCCCGCCAAGCCCCGCCGACCAAGTTTGCTGCAGCGGACCGTCGCACTGCAGGCTTCCGCCCCAGCCGTCGTCCTCCCACCAAGCGTGGTCGAACTCCCACGAAATCTTGATGGCCCGACTCATCCGGTAGCCCTTGATGGCACACCGCTTGCGGGCCGATAGAGCGGGCTCGAATACGACTTGCTCCAGCGCGGGCGGCGGCAACGTTAGGACAACCTGATCGAATCGCTCGATGCCGTCTTCAAAGATTAGCGTCACGCCTTTGCCTTCCTGCGAAACGCGCCGCAGGATGCGGCCAAATTGGACGTCGGTGGAGAGCGATGACTGCATGGCTGCCAGCACCCGGGAGCTTCCGCCCTCAAACCGAAAAGCGCTCAGCTCGTCGCCATCACGCTCGGCGGTCTTCAGAATCCCGGCGAGCCAACCCAAAAGGCCAATGCGCTCCAGGTCGTCGCCTTCGTCGCTGCGGAACATGCTGGTCACCCACCAGCGTCCGCGTTCGGTGAGGGCGTGTTCGCGGATGAAATCGGCCAGGGTCCGGTCGTCAAGCGACTTCGCCGTCGGGTTCTTCCAGATCGGTAAATGGAGATTCTTGCAAAGTTCCTTGGCGGCCGCCTCCACCCTCAATTCGTCTTCCAAGGCGTCGGACCAAATGTCCAGCGCGGTGGTTTCGCGACCCCGGTGAATCAGCTTTCTCGGTAGGGCATCCCTATGGGCGGGCTCCATGCCGAAGGATTGTAGGAGACGGAGCACCCGCAGGTGGTCGGCATCGATCCATTCGCCGCCGGCCTCGTACTGTACTCCGCCGCCCTCATCGACGGTTTGGCATCGACCACCGACGCGGTTTCGAGCCTCGAAGACGCGGACTTCGGCACCCGAACTTTCCAGCAGCATCGCGGCCCGTAGGCCAGCAAAGCCCGCACCCACGACGCCCACTCTCACTTCTTCGCCGTCTCCTTTAACGCTTTTGGTTCTGCTGGTTTTCGCATGAATAAGTCAGCCGCCAAAAACCCCAAAACCAACACGCCTCCGAGCTTGACCGTCCAGTCCGGAAACCCCGCCGCCGCCAGAGAAAGCGTCGAACCCAGCGCGACGAATGCCAACGCGAGCACCACCGCCCTCGCACCCCGCTTGCCGACCATGGCCAAATTCAAGATCACCATGAGCGCGCAAACGATGGTGGCCGCGCCGGAAAAACTCCGCCAATCGGAAGCCGACATCTCCGGGAGGCTCATGCGGCCTCCAAAAATGGGGCAAGGTACGCCGAGAGACCGTCAATCGGCTCGCCGACCGACGCAGCAACGGCCGTGCGAATGTCGGCCAAACTGCGAACGGGGAAAAGGACCGGATTTTCGGTCGCGAGATCGCAGACGACAAGCTCGCGGAGCGAGCGTCCGGTTTTGCCTTGAATCAGATTCCGCATCCGCTGGCGGTCGGTCATCGGCGCCCCGACGTTAGCGTCCTCGGGAAACGTCAAGAAGTCTTGCCCCACGCGCCAGGCGAACGGGCCGTCCGTGACGATTCCCACTCGTCGCTCCGCCGCCATCGGCTCCAACGTTTCGTGAGCTTCGGTGTACACGTGGTTTCGGCGGTAACGAATCAGTTCGAAACCATCGTGAAATTGCCACAGGCCCAGGGCGGACAGTGGGTGGCCAACCGCCTGCAAGCCAACGAAGCGTATATGCCCTTCGTGGCGCGCCGCCTCCAGTGCCTCCAACGCCCCGTTTACTTGCACTTCCTCTGCCGACTCTCGCACCGGCAAGAAGTATGCATCAATCGTCTCACGCCCCAACGAAGAAAGCAGGTGGATAAGCTCGGACTGAACCAAATCGCTGGCATGCGAAGTGTCGGATCCGGTCGTGTAGTTCAGCGAACCGGTCGCCACCAGAAATGGCGCGTGACCCCGCAAGTAGCCGCCCCACAGGCCGGGCTGGGACGTGACTTCCAACGGAAGCCCCGAGGCCACCGCCGCTTCGACAAACGCCGGAATGTCCTCTGGCAGATTCGGGACGCCCAGTTGCAACCAAACATCCGGAAACTCCAGGTTGGTTCGCCCAAGGATTTTCATCGCTGCAGGCTTCCGGAGGCGGCCCGCCGAAGGTCGGCTTCCATCATCATGCCAACCAATGACGGCAATTTCGTCTTTGGCAGCCAGTCGAGCGTTCGCCAAGCTTTGGCGGCGTTCCCGAGAAGGCGCTCGACTTCGGCCGGTCGATAGAACTCGGGATTGATCCGGACGATCGTTTTGCCGCTTGTTGTGTCCACCGCGGTCTCGTCCACTCCGGAGCCGCTCCATTCCAGTGGCATGTCGGCGGCGGCGGCGGCCAAGTTCACGAACTCGCGCACCGTGTGCATCTCCCCGGTGGCCAAAACAAAGTCGTCGGCCACATCGTGCTGAACCATTCGGTGCATGCCGTCGACATAGTCTCCGGCAAATCCCCAATCGCGGAGGGCATCTACGTTGCCGAGTTCCAGAGTTTCGGCCAGCCCAAACCGAATCTTCGCAAGGGTCGAAGTGATCTTTCGGGTCACAAACTCCAGTCCGCGCAGCGGCGATTCGTGGTTGAACAGGATGCCGGAGGTAGCGTGAATGCCGTACGACTCGCGGTAGTTCACCGTGATCCAGTGCGCGTAGAGCTTGGCCACGCCGTACGGGCTGCGAGGATAGAACGGCGTGTGCTCGTTCTGCGGCGACTCTTGCACCTTGCCAAACATCTCGCTGGTGCTGGCCTGATAGAAGCGAATCTTCGGATTGATGTGCCGAATTGCTTCCAGAATTCGGGCCGGGCCAAGCGCATCGGCCTGGGCCGTGTACAGCGGCTGCTCAAAGCTGAAGCCAACAAAGCTCTGGGCGGCGAGGTTGTAGATCTCGTCCGGCGCGACTTTCTCGACGCTTCGCAGAATGTTCGTGTCTTCCAGCAAGTCGAACGCAACGCGCTTCACGTCGGCTTCCACGCCGAGTTCCGCGAGCCGCCAGAAATCGCTGGATGCGGTGCGACGGTACGCGCCGTAAACCTCGTATCCGAGTCCGAGGAGATGCTTGCAGAGGTATGCACCGTCCTGGCCGGTTACCCCGGTGATGAGCGCCTTTTTTGCCATGTGTCCTACCAGAGTTGATACCAGAGATTGCGCTTTCGATCCCGCCATAGCAGGTAGGTAACATCTCACCGTCAGTTTGTCTGGAGGGTGCACGTTCACTCTCACGTTGTTTTCGGGAGAAAAATGAGAGAATCGGCGGAGCCGACGGCCCTTGCCGCAGAACGAGCCCGTGAACTCGAAAAATTGCTCGACACGGAGGGCTCTGTTTCGGCGGCAATGTTCGACTACCTGAAGACGGCCTTCGCGGAAGCCCGTCTCACTGGCGACGAACTCCGTCTCGCGCGCCTCTGCCGCGCACTGTGTAAAGGCTACCGAGAACGCGGCGAGCTGACGGAAGCCATCCGCGTGGGCGAGGAGGCCCTTGAGATTTGCGTTCGCCTGGGCGCCCATGCCGAACGAACCCGGGTGCTAAACAACCTCGCCACGGTCCACCTCCACCGAGGGGAGCCAACTCTCGGATTCGCTTGCCTTGGCCTCGCGGAAGGCATCGCGCGCAACCACGGGCTCCGAATCGAGCTTGCAAACGTCCTCATCGCCTACGGAGCTTCTTACGGCGGAATGAGAATGGCAGAAGCTTCGCTGCCCTACTCGCTTCAGGTCATCGATGAGTTCGGCGCCGAGCTGCCGCCCGGCCGCCTTCAGACGGCCCTCATCAATGCGGCCAGTGCGCTCATCGACCTTAGCCGTTACGCGGAGTCGGTTCCTTACCTTCACCGTGCGCTCGAGATCGCAGAAGCGCAGAAGGACGAGCTCGGGAAAGCGTCTCTGCTCGCGATCCTCGCGGTGGCCTACAGCCGAACGCATTCGGAGGCGGAAGTGTTTGAGATCTGTGAGCAGGTCGAGATCGTCGCGCTGCGGCACGGAAACCACTCGATGATTGCCGGGATGATGGAGGAAGTCGGCGCCTCTTACCTGGAGCTTGAGCAGACGACGACCGCAATCGGTTGCCTTGAAAAAGCGAAGGACATTGCCCGACAAACCGGAACGAAGAGCATCGTTCGCACGACCGCCCGTCACCTTGCCCGCGCCTATGAAGAGGTCGGCGACTACATCAGCGCAAACGAAAACCTGAAGATCTCGCTTCAGATCACGGAATCTTCGCTTCGAGAAGACGTCGATGCCGGGGTGCGCACCGCGCTGCTGGGGCAGGAAGCCGAGTTCGTACGGCAACAGAACGAACTCCTAACCTTTGCCAAGGAGCGAGCCGAAAGCGCCAATCGGGCAAAATCGGAATTCCTCGCGAACGTCAGCCATGAGTTGCGCACGCCGCTTAACGGCGTTATCGGCCTCACCGAACTGTTGCTGGAAGAAGACCTGCGGCCGGACCAGCTTGAAGTCGCTGACCTCATTCGATTGTCCGGCAAAACGCTGTTGGACGTCATCGGAAACGTGCTGGACTTTTCCGAGATCGAATCGGGCAAGTTGGCCCTCGACCGCGTGGAGTTCGATGTCGGCAAACTGTGCGAGGAAGTCGCGGCTTCGATGGCGCTCGCCGCCGAGAACCAAGGCATCGCCCTCAACGTCTTCGTTTCGCCCGGCGTTCCGGACTCCGTGATGGGTGACTCGACCCGGTTCCGGCAAGTCGTCACAAACCTCCTGGGGAACGCCGTTAAGTTCACCGAGTCCGGCGAGGTCTATCTGGAAGTATCTAGCGTCGGTACCGGCTGGTTGCAAATCGATGTCGTCGATACCGGTGTCGGCATCGAGCCGGACCGGATGGAGGCAATCTTCGAGACCTTCACTCAAGCCGACAACTCGACCTGGCGGCGGTTTGGGGGCACGGGTTTAGGTTTGGCCATTTCGAAACGGCTGGTCGAGATCATGGGCGGCCGCATTGAGGTCGAGAGCACGCTCGGAAAAGGGAGCCATTTTCGCGTCGAGGTTCCGCTGCCGAGCGGAGAACACCGCCGGACCGAAGCCGTGCCGCAGCTCGCGAACGTCACGGTAATGGGGCCCCCGGACCGTCGCCGCGAGGTCCTTCTACGCTACCTTGGCCCGGGTGCGGTGGCGATAGATTCCGAAGAAAACCTTCCGCCAACTCCACCGGACATGCTCGTTCTGACTTCAGAAAGAGGCTCCTTGGAAGCCATTCAACGGATTCGCCACCAGTACGCATTACCGTCGTTACCGGCGGTCGTTATCCGCCATCTGCGCGCGACGTCTCCCAACTTGATCCTGCCAAATGTCGCGACCATTACCGCTCCGATCCAACGAAGTCGGCTCGCCGTAGCAATTCACCTGGCCCGGGGGACGGTATCGCTACCGGATGCCGCCGTCGCCGCCCCGGTCTTGCACGCTCGAAAAGTCCTCGTCGTGGAGGATAACGCCGTCAATCAGGTCGTCGCAGCCCGCTTTCTTGCCAAACTTGGCGCCACGGTTACGGTTGTCGCGAACGGCGAAGAGGCCGTCGACGCGGCAAGGGCCGAGCCGTTTGATCTGATTTTCATGGACTGTCAGATGCCGGTGATGGATGGGTTTGAAGCCACCCGGCAGATTCGCGCCTTTCAACCGACCCTGCCGATTTTCGCGATGACGGCGAACGCCTCCACCGAAGATCGAGACGCGTGCGCAGCCTCCGGCATGACCGGCTTCCTTGTGAAACCGGTCACCCAAGAACAGCTCGCCGAAGCCCTAGCCGCGCATGTCTGAGCCGCCGTCGACGGTGACCGTGGTTCCCGTAATGAATCCGGCCAACGGACTCAGGAGGAAGAGCGTTGCCTTCGCGACGTCTTCGGCAACGCCAATTCGACCCAGCGGGAAGCTTTTCGCGACCTCGGTGCGATCCAACTTCGTGAGGCTGGCGTCTGCCATGTCGGTGTCGGTCCAAGACGGCGCGATGCAGTTCACCCGGATCTTTCGCGGGCCAAGCTCTTGGGCCATCGAGCGCATGAACAGGATCTGGGCTCCCTTCGAAGTCGCGTAGGCCGAGAAAACTGCCGAGCCGCGCTGGCCGGCGGTGGAGGAGTAGATGACGATGCTTGAATCCTCCGGCATGTGCGGAGCGGACTCTCTCACGGCAAGGAACGTTGCCCGAAGGTTGACGCCCATCATGCGGTCCCAAAACTCTACCGTCATGTCTTCTAGGCGGATGCCTTCGAACACACCCGCCGAAACCACGAGGCCATGGATGGGGCCGTGGGCCTCGACGGCTCCTTTGATAGCCGCCGAGATCTCGGCTTCCACCGAGGCATCGGCCCGGAACGCCGACGCCGGACTTCCGCCCAGCGAGATCGCCTCGACCACCGCATTTGCCGCGTCTTCACGCGCCCGGTATATGATGGAGACGGCCGCGCCGGTTTCGCCGGCTAGCTTCGCCGCCGCCGCCCCGATTCCGCGGCTTCCGCCGACCACAACCACGTGCTTTCCTTTTAGATCAATCATAGGTTCCTAGCCGTACGCGGCTTCCGGATGCTTGCCCAACAACCGAAGCTGCCGTGGATTCGCCACCGAGAGAATCTCGGGCGAATAGGTGAAGGGGAATGGCGAAAACCGCTGGGCAATGGTGCGGTGCGAGTAGTGGACCTGGATGAGATATCGCGTGCGGTCGCTCTTGTTCAGGCTTCCCGTGTGCCAGATTTCGCTGCGGAAGAACAGAACGTCTCCGGCTTTACACAGCACCGGCTCCAGCTTGCGGCCCTCAAATTCGGGGTCGGCATCCTTCCCCCAGCTGAGCGCGTGGCCCGACTTGTGGCTCCCGGGGATCACGTAGGTGGGGCACAGGTCCTCGTCCAGGTCGTCCAGGTAGTAGTGTGCGGTGCAAAGATAGATGGGGAACTTGCTCCGGTCGGAAGCGACTTCCGTCGGCACGGTAACAAGGATGTGATCGGTATGCGGCGACCAACCGTTGTGCCCGGGGCGGCTTCTCCAAGCCGTCATGCCGATGATGTGGCATTGATCGCCCATCGTCGACTCGGCGAGATCGACAATGCCCGGCCGGTCGATGTAGTTGAGGAAAAGCTGCTCGCGGTTGAAGACGCACTTGTAGTGGTCGCCGACCCCGCCCGCGTGGTCGAAGCCAAATGGCTTCAGGCGATCGATGCCCTCACGGGCCGCAGCGACTTCATCCGCCGTGAGCACGCCCGGGACGAGGGCAAAGCCATCCTCATGCAGCGCGTCGGTCATCCCGGCGAGGTCATCGAGGGCGAAGGTTTTTTGTCGATAGGCAAATGAGGTCGTCATGGTCGGCTCCGATAAGATTCCGCTAGTATCGCTCAAAGCTCGGCTTCCCGTGTAGCATGCAGGCGGCCTTTTATGGAAGAGTTGCGGTGATGATGGATGATCTGACGATTTGGTGCAATCAAGACCTCACGCCGGAGGCGATGACCGCCCTCCAAGACGGCCTTGGCGACGATCGACTCATCCTGCCGTCTGAGTTCACGGACAACCTGGGGCAGCGCGTTGCGCCTCCTGCCTGGAGCGGTAACTTCTCTGCCGGCACGGAAAACCCGGAGCTTGCGCTTGCCGACATCGCGTTTGGGCAGCCGGACCCGGAGATGATTCTTCGTCTGCCGAATATCCGTTGGGTGCAGATCACCAGCGCGGGCTACACCCGATATGATCGTCCGGACTTCCGGGCCGCCCTCGAGGACCACGATACAGCTTTTACGAACAGCTCGTCCGTCTACGCTGATCCCTGCGCACAGCACCTGCTCGGCTTTATGCTCTCCGAGACGCGGCAACTGCTTCTGGCCTGGATCGACCAACGCGGCCAGCGCACCTGGCGACATGGATTGCGACCGCAGATGCGGTTGCTTCGCGGCGAAAACGTGCTGATCATCGGCTACGGCGCGATCGGAGAGCGGCTCGCGCAGCTGCTTCAGCCTTTTGGCGCGGTGGTTACCGGCTTGCGGCGGCGCGTGCGCGGGGACGAACTCGCGCCGACCTTTGGCTTGGATCTTCTCTCGGAGAAGCTACCGACCGCCGACCATGTTGTGAATATTCTTCCCGCTCACCCGACAACGAATCACTTCTTTGGGCCGGCCACCTTTGCCCAGATGAAACCGGGCGCGGTGCTCTACAACATGGGTCGTGGCGCCACCGTCGATCAGGATGCCCTGCTGGCCGCATTGGCTTCCGGGCGGCTTGCGGCTGCCTATCTCGACGTGACCGATCCGGAGCCGCTTCCGGCAGATCACCCGCTTTGGGACGCACCAAATTGCTTCATCACGCCCCACACCGGCGGCGGGTTCGCCGGGGAGCACCTGCACCTGGTTCGGCATTTCTTGGCTAATCTGGCGCGGTTCCGGGCGAACGAGCCACTGCTCGACGTTGTGTTTTAGTCTGGTCGGTACACTTTCGGGTTCCCATGGAAAAAACCCTTGTTCTCATCAAGCCGGGCGGCGTTCAGCGCAACCTCATCGGCGAAATCACCGCTCGCATCGAGCGACGCGGCCTGAAAGTGGTCGGCCTTAAGCTGATCCACGCCGACCGCGAGACGGTGGAAGCCCACTATGACGAGCACCGCGAGCGACCGTTCTTCGGCGGCGTCGTGAGCTACCTCACTTCCGGCCCGATCGTGGCTCTGGCCATCGAAGGCGAGAACGCAATCAAGGCGATTCGCGCGATGATGGGCGCGACCAATCCGATCGACGCCAACCCGGGCACTGTGCGTGGTGACTTCGCGCTGAGCATCGAGGACAACCTCACGCACAGCAGCAGCGATCCGGAAGCAGCCGAGCGCGAGCTTGGTCTCTGGTTCCCGACCGGCACGTTCTAAAGCTTCAGACAAAAGAAAAAGCCGGATCCCGAGAAATCGGGATCCGGCTTTTTCGTGCCGGTTCCGGCGGCTTCGTTAGAAGCCGTCGGGGAGGATGAGGGTGGCGTCCTTACTCGGCGAGTAGTTCGGCGTGAGAACCACGTTCGAGACCTGGCCGTTCTTGAGCTTGGCGGTTCCGAAGGCGAAGATCAAGCCCTTGTAGCTGATGACCTCGCTGAGTCCGGTGAGGTTGATGCCCTTTCGGTTGAAGCCGTTAACCTGCTTCGTGCCCTTGGTCGTGCTATTCGTGAAGAACGCGAACTTGCCCGTCTCCGGGTTGAAGTCGGCCCAGGTGTTCAACTGAACGCCGTCTGCCTTCTCGTCCTCGTCAACGTACTTCCAGCCCTTGGCTCCCTTAGAGTTGCCAAGCTTGACCGTGACCGCAGAGTCTGCGACCGGAGCGAGGTTCTCGGCGTCGGCCGTGTAGCCCTCGTTGTAGCCTGGGGTGACGAACATCGTCGAGCCGTCTTCGTTCTGGACCTTGGCGAACAGGATTCCGTTGAGCTCGAATGCGGCGAGGACGGTTGCGCCCTTGAAGATCGAGAACGTCTGGATGCCAGCGGCCTTGCCGTTTGCATCGACCGTGCTGTCGGTGAGGAACTTGACCGTTCCGCCGTCAACTTCGATCCACGCGTTGATCTGGGTGCCAGCTTCGTCCGCGTCGATGTCGTCAAATTTCCAGCTCTCAGCCGATAATCGACCGTTACCACCACCCGCGCCTGGCGGCGGCGGAGGCGTCGGAGCTCCCTTCGGCGCATCAAGAATGTAGTCTGCCGAAGCAACCGTGGCCCCAGCGACCAGTAACAAAGCAAGTGAACTGACTCGACTTAACATTTTTCCCTTTCCCATTTGAAATCTACCAAACAACGCTCTACCTATACTGGCGCAAGTAACCATGATCTTTAGCCCTTCCCCAAATTTTCTGAAAATTATTGAGGCTTTTTCGGGATTCGATGCTCTACTGCGCTTTCCACTTCCGCTGACCCTTCGACCGCTCGGCCGATGAGATCGTAAACGTCTGCTTCCTCTATTGTGACGTCGGCGTATGTACCTGGTTCCGTCACACCTTTCCGAAAGACCTGTCCATCGATCTCCGGAGCGTCTCGATGGGAGCGACCGATGGACCAACCGTCGCGGACATCTTCGAAAAGAACCCTTAACTTTCGGCCTACCCAGCCGTCGTTGATTTCGCGGCTGATCCGTTGCTGAACCTGCATGAGGCGGTCGTACCGCTCCTTTTTGGTTCGAAACGCCACCTGACCTTCCATGTCGAAGCTAGGCGTGCTGGCTTCGCGACTGAAAACGAACGCTCCAACCCGATCTAGCCGCGCCTCCTCAATAAAGTCCAGCAGGTACTGAAACTCCGCTTCGGTCTCGCCGGGAAAGCCAACGATGAAAGTGGTTCGCACCGCCGCGTCCGGCATCGCGGCCCGCAACTTGCCGAGAAGATCTAGGTACTTAGCCCCATTGCCCGGCCGGCGCATCCGCTTCAACGTGTCGGGGTGGGCGTGCTGCAAGGGGATGTCGATGTAGGGCAAGACTTTTTCGCAGTCCCGCATCGCGGAGATCACCTCGTCAGTCAAGCGGCTCGGATAAAAGTAGAGGATGCGAATCCACTCAATGCCTTCGACCTCGTTCAGTTCGCGCAGCAGCCTGGGCAACGTGAACTTGCCGTAGAGATCGAAGCCATACTGCGTCACGTCTTGCGCTATCAGGTTGATCTCCTTTGCCCCGGTTGCGGCGAGGTGCCTAGCTTCTTCCAGAACGCGCTCGATAGGCTTACTTACGTGTAACCCTCGGAAGCTAGGGATGGTGCAAAACGTGCATTTGTGGTCGCAGCCCTCGCTCACCTTGAGGTAAGCGCTCCACGGGCGGCCCGTCCTCGCGCGGGTCTTGACGTCGGCCCAGCGGTGGTGCGGCGCTTCAACTTCCAGCCCGACACCGTTCGCGCCCCGGACTTCCCGGACGATCTCGGCGAAGCGGCCCATCTGGCCGACGCCAACGTAGAGGTCGGCTCCCGGCGCCAACTTCATGAGGTCGGCACCCAATCTCTGGGCAAGGCATCCGGCCACGATCACTTTCTCGGTTCGGCCCGCCTGCTTCTCGCGAACGGCCTCGCGAATCGCCTGGATGGACTCTTCCTTCGAGGACTCCAAAAATCCGCAGGTGTTGATGACGGTGACGCCGGACCGCTTGGCGGAACCGTCCACCGTGTAGCCCGCTTGAAGCAGCACGCCGGCGATTTCCTCGCTGTCCACTTCGTTTTTGGCGCATCCAAGCGTCACGATCTTGACGTTTTCGGCTTTGGCGGCTCCGGGCGTGGCACTCATCTACCCTAAAGTATGGCCGGTCGCAGTTTTGTGCCGATGACACGTTTCTCCGCGCGGTAGCATTGGCCCGATGCTACACACGCGCACCGGAGCGTTTCCGATCGGTTTTCGTCGCGGCTGGTCCGCCTGGCAAAAAGACTTGCCGGGGCTGGTTGCCTGGGCAAAAGAGAATGGCCTTGGAGTGGTTGACCTTGGCGGGGACGGCGACACCGCCGGTGCCGCTGTCACCGAAGCTGGCCTGAAAATCGGCAGCGTCGACCTTCGCGCGTGGAGCGGCCTGATCACCGCCGACGACGCGAAGCGCGAAGCCGCCATCGCCGAGAACAACGCCTACATCGCGGCCGCGGCCGCGGTCGGCGGCAAGAACTTCTTCACGGTTCTCCTGCCGGATGACGTCGTTCGATCCCGCCGCGAGAACCTCGCGCTAGCCATCGAAGGTCTTTCGGCCATCGTTCCGGCGCTTGAAGCCGTTGACGGACATGTGGTCATCGAAGGTTGGCCCGGACCCGGTGCCCTCGCCTGCACGCCCGAAGGCTATCGCGCCGTGCTCGACGCCATCCCGAGCAAGGCGATTGGCATCAACTACGACCCGAGCCACCTCATCCGCATGGGCATCGACCCGATCCGCTTCCTGGAAGAGTTCAAGGATCGAGTCTTCCACGTTCACGGAAAGGACACCGAGATCTTCAACGAAGCCGTTTACGAGTACGGAACGGAACAGGAACCGACGCTCTTCGGCGGACGCGGATTTGGCGGCCCAACCTGGCGTTACACCATCCCCGGCCACGGCGAAATGCGATGGACGCGCGCATTCGAGATTCTGGCGGCCAACGGCTACCAGGGCGCAGTTTCGATTGAGCTCGAAGACCTGCACTTCAACACCGACGAAGCGGGCGAGAAGGCGGGTCTGCTTGCCGGCGCACACTTCCTGGCTGCAGCCTAAACGACCAGCGGCGCCTGAAGGCGTCGCACATACTTGGCGACGACGTCGAACTCTACGTTCACGCCGTCGCCTTCTTTTTTGGTCGAGAGGTTCGTGTTGCGGAACGTGTGCGGGATGATCCACACGTCGAAAATGCCTCGGTCGAAGTCCGCGTCGTCGTCCGGATGAACCACCGTGAGCGAGATGCCGTCGAGGGTGACCGAGCCTTTGTCGATGAGCAGCCGCGCGTTCTCCGGGCCAACATCATAGCGAATCCGCGAAAAGTCTTCTCGCGGTTCGATCTGCAGGATTCGTCCAACTCGGTCCACGTGGCCCTGCACAATATGCCCGCCGAAACGGTCGGTGGCTTTCATCGCTCGCTCGAGGTTGACAAAGTCTCCCGGGGCAAGCTCGCCAAGGGCGGTTCGGCGCTGGGTCTCTTCGCTCACGTCGAAAAGCATCTCACCCTCTACCGAGACGACGGTGAGGCAGACGCCGTTGATTGCGACACTCTCGCCCAACTCCAGCGGTTCATCCAGAAAGGTGGGCGGAATCAAAACGCCGATCTGGTCGGCGGTGATCTGTGCGACGGGGCTAACCGCTTGAATGAGACCCGTGAACATGCTTTTGTTACGCCTCGGGTTTGGCGGGTTCTTCGCCCTGGATCAGCGTATAAACTTCCATTCGGTGGACGGTGACGTCTTTGGGCGCACGAATTCCAAGGCGAACCTGCTCGCCCCGAACCTCCAAAACGACAATTTCAATTTTGTCGTCGATCATAATGCTCTGGCCGAGCTTCCGCGTTAGCACCAGCATGCCGTTTTCCCTTCCTTGGTAGCGCGGCGTGTTAAATTTCGCGCCGTAGCCGAGTATACGCACGTCTTCGAGCGTTCATCGTCCAACCTTTTTGACCCACGAAGCCCCCCGCAAAGTAACCTACTCCGTAATGTTTGTAACCTTTGAAGGTCCGGAGGGCGGCGGCAAGTCCACCATGGTCCAGCGCGTCGCGGCCGCGATGTTGGCCGACGCGCATGAAGTGGTGACAACCCGCGAGCCAGGGGCGGGAGAAACCGGTCAGCGGATTCGTGAACTGCTGTTGCACGGGCCAGATATGCCGCCCGAAACCGAGTTACTTCTCTTTCTGGCGGACCGCGCAAACCACGTGCGCACCGTCATTCGGCCTGCGCTTGAAGCCGGCAAAATCGTCCTCTGCGATCGGTTCGCCGACAGCACGTGGGTGTACCAGGCCTACGTGCGCGAGCTCGACCGAGCGTTCGTGGAGGCCGGAAACAGGTTTGCGACCGGCGGCCTCGAGCCGGACCTCACCATCCTGTTGGACGTGGAGCCGGAAATCGGGATGGCGCGATTTACCAGCCGAGACCGCATCGAAGCGCAGCCGATCGAATTCCACAAGCGAATTCGGGAAGGGTTTATCCTGCGCACCGCCGATTCCTCTCGGTGGGTCATCGTCGACGCGAGCCAGCCAGAAGATGCCGTCTTTGGGCGGGTCTGGCACGCGATTCACGAAAACCCGGCGTATAACTTGAAACGTCGCCCGGAGAACGGTTCCGGGCAGGGCACACCGAAATGATTTGGCAAGGTCTCGTTCTCGTCCTCTTCCCCGGTCCGGCGGATGCCGCCCTCTCGCTTCTCGCGAAGGCCGAGACCTTCCGGACCCGAAAAGGCGCTTTCGCGGCCGACTTTGCCTTCCGCGCCGCTGATAAGGGCAAGCCGCTGTTGGGCAAGATTCGGCTTGGCGACGGTTACCGCGCCTACATGCGCATCCAAGATCCCGCGCTGAACTATGAGCTGTTTTCAACCCGGGAGGGGGCGATGGATATCGACCACGATGCGCGCATGTACGACGAGGATCACGGCCCGGGGCGACGCCCATCACGCCTCTCCGAATACTCGAGCATCGCCTTCCCCGGGTTCTACTTCGGCCGCAGCCTGCGATCGCAACTGCCGAAGGAGACCGTTTGGAATACGGATGGCCGCGCGGTTGTCGGCGGCGTTTCTGGAGACGTGGTGCACGGAAAATTCAAGGGCACCGATAGCGAGCTGGATCTGAAAATTACGGTTGGACCGCGCGGCGAACTGCTCAACGTTCGGCGATACAGCCAAACCCCGATGGCGCGCTCCACGTACATTTGGACTTTTACCAACTACCGAGATTTGCCGGAGAGCCCGAAGTGGTTCTCCGCGCCACTTCCCCAAGGATACAGTCCGTTCGAGCTTCCCGATACCGGCGACCCGATCCAGGTGGGCGACTCGCTGCGGGTTCCTGGCTCGAAGGCTACGTTACTTCTCCTAGGGGACGGTACTCCCGCGAGCCTCGCGGCGCAGAAATGGTTTGACCGATTCTCTGCAAAGGAAACGAAGCGAGTTCTGAGCGCTACGGCTGCCTCCGACCGCGCTTTGATCAGCAAAATCCGACCACCTGCTTTCCCGTTCTTCGTACGGGTTTCGGCGGCCGGAAAGGTGACGAACCTCTGGATGGGTTTTGATGCATCCCGTGGAAAAGAGATTGCAGCGGCACTGAAGTAAGGCTTGCGGCGGCGTTTCGCTCAAAAAGCGTCGGGTGTGCGTGTATAGTTTCTTCCGTCGGGGTTCGGGCTCTTTACCGGCTTGAACTCCCAGGGGATGGACTCGATTGTCAGCCGCACCAAACTTGCCAAATCACGCCCGCCGACTTGCTCCCGCCGCCGCCGGCATTGGGGTTCTCCTCTCGGTCGCTGGCGTCGTCCTGCCGGGGGTCGGTCAGACGCCGTTGCTTTTCACCGGACTGGCCCTGCTCGTCGCGGCAGGCACCATGTTTTTCACGCCGGATGAAGTCGCGCCCTTGCCGCAGCCGGAACCGACCGTCTTCCCCGACCTCAAGCCGCTAGAAAAACTGGTTGGCCGGATGAGCGTTGGTGTCTCGGCGACCCTAGAACAGATCGAGAGCGAACGCGCCCAGATTGAGCAGCTTCGCGCTGCACTTCAGGGAACCCTCGAAGAGAGACGTCGCCTGGACGACTGGATGACGAAAACGAACGTCGAGACCGAACGCCTTCGCACCGAGGTGGCCACCTGGGAAAAGAGTGTGATAGATCACTTTGAGGCGATCGCCCGCGCGTTAAGCTTTCCGGGTCAGAGCGAGGAACGGTTACAGCGATTTGAGCGTGAGTTCAAAGACCTTTCGGCCGCCCTTGCGGCAACCGGATTTTCCGTCATCCGCCCCGAACCGGGCGACCGTGTGCAGGAGGGCTTGCACGTGGTGGTGAGCACGGAAAAGTCGGAACGGCCGGCTGGCGAAATCGTTGGGATTGAGCGTTGGGGTTTTCAGAATGGCGTCCGGATCATCCGGCCCGCCGAAGTTAAGGTAGGGGAATAGCAGTGGCAAAGTTTTCAATCGGCATGGACTTAGGGACGTCAACTTCCGAGGTTGCGGTCTACCGAAACGATCGGTATGAGGCATTGTTGGACCCGCGGACGCAGTCGGCCATCGTGCCGAGCTTGGTCGCGGTGAGCGCGGCAGGCGAGTTGCTCGTCGGCCAGGAGGCCCTCAGCCGCGTGGACCAGCCCGGCTTTGGCGTTCGCGAAGTCAAGCGCCTCATGGGCACTGATGCGACCGTGAGCCTGCGCGGCGAAACCTATCGCCCCGAGGAAGTCTCCGCCCTCATCCTTCGAAAGCTGAAGCACGTGGCCGAAGTTTCGCTAGGCGAGTCGGTTTCCGACGTTGTCATTACCGTTCCGGCAAACTTTCCGGACCAGGCGAAAGCCGCCACCCACAACGCGGCCCAGATTGCCGGCCTCAACGCACTGCGCCTCATCAACGAACCCACCGCCGCCGCAATGGCGTTCGGAGTGAAGAACCTCGAGCGGGAAGAGCAGCTCGTTGTGTTCGACTTTGGCGGCGGAACCCTGGACGTAACCACGCTCGAGATGGTGTCCGGCATCATGGACGTGAAGAGCAGCTTTGGCGACACCAAGCTGGGCGGAAAGGACTTCGACAACCGGATGATCGACCTGATCCTGCGAAAGTTTCACGCCACCGGCGCGCGGACGGACCATCTAAGCGACGTACGGCGCGAGCTGAAGGCGTTTGCCGAAAGTGCTAAGAAGGACCTATCCACCCGACGCGAAGCCGAAATCTCCGTTGCCCGGTTTGGCCAAAAGGGCGGCGAAATGGTGAACCTCGAGGTCCGCATCACCCGAGAGGAGTACGAAGACGAAATCGCATCGCTACTTGACCGCGCCCGCACGGTTTTGAAGACCGCGCTCCAGTCAGGCAAGTTGCGCCCGAGCAGCATCGGCCGCATCCTCCTCGTCGGCGGAACGACCTACATTCCGGCCGTCCGCGACCTGGTCTCAGAGGCGTTTGGCAAGCCGGGCTCGACCGAAATCCACCCGGATTTGGCGGTTGCCTACGGCGCGTCGGTTCAGGCGGCGATCATCCAGGACCTCATCTCCTCGGAGACCGGGCTCATCGTTGCCGATATCGCGCCGATCGGAATCGGGATCGACATCATGTCGGATGTCGGCGGCCAAAGAATGCTCATGTATGAGCCGCTGTTGATGCCGAATCAGAAGATTCCGGTGATGGTGGAGCGCGACTACTCGCTCATGAGCGCCGACCAGCGCGAGCTGGAAATCGAGATTCTGCAGGATCCGACCGGCAAAGCCAAGCTCGCGACCGACGCTGTGAAGACGGACATCATCGGCCGCATCACGGACATCCCGCCGAACCAGTCGGGTAACCCGCACCCACTTAAAGTGGCGTTCAGCTACGACCTCAACGGAATGATTCGTCTACGTGCATGGATTCCAGGGTTAGACAAATCGCTCGACATCGGCGTCGCTGCCACGGCAAGCCGAATGTCGGATGAACAAAAGGCGCAGGCATCGGATCGCATCGACGAGATCTGGAAGTCTAGCCCGTACTCCCGCCAGTTCGAATCGCTGATCCGCAAGGGCGAGCGTCTCGTTGGCGAGAAGGGAGACGAGGCAAAGCCGATCTCGGAGTCCCTCATCGAGCTCAAGAGCGCGCTTGCGGAGGGCAACGAATCGCGGATCGAGACGGCGGGCGGCATGCTGGCCGACGCGATCTTCGACCTTGAAGGCTGAACCATGGCGGCGTCACTTTATGAAATGCTTGGGGTGACTCCCGACGCAAGCCCGGCGGAGATCAAGCGTGCTTACTACAACCTGATTCGAAAGCATCCGCCCGAGAAAGAGCCTGAGCGATACCGGTTGATCAACGAAGCTTGGTCGGTGCTCAGCAACGAAGAGTCTCGCCGAAGCTACGACGAGACGTCGCTATACGGCGACGAGGTAGAGGCATTGATGGACGCGGCCAGGAGGGCCGAGGAGGAGGAGAATTGGGCGACGGCGGTGCAAAAGCTGAAGATGGCGCTGGCACTTACGCCGACCGCCGACTACATCCTGAACCGTCTCGCGCTGGTTTATGCGTACGATAACCGGTTCCCGGAGGCCGTGAAGAGCCTGGAAAAGCTCACCACCCGGATTCCAACCGTGCCCGTCTATTGGAGCAATCTTGGCGAGATCTTCCTGCGGCAGGCGGATTGGCAGAGCGAGAACGGGCAGGAGAAAGAGAAGACCCCGAGCCTAGAAAAAGGGCGGGCGGCGTTTGAAACCGCGTATCGGCTTGAACCCTACAACCAAAAGCATCTACTGGGCGTCTCTCGCTGCTACAAAGCAGAGAAGAACTACCCGCAAGCGATCGCCTATGCCAGACGGGCGATCACCGCTGACGGCGAGGTGGACTACAGCGACTTCGATACGCTGTTCGAGATCGCCTTCCTTCACGTGCTCACCGATGACTGGGACGGCCTCCAGAAGGTAGTCGGCGAAATCAATTCGGTCACGCCTAGCGACCCAGAGATTCGCGGCTACGTGGCCAGCCGATTCGCACGGCTTGCCAACGAGCTCTTCGGGGCCGGGGGATACTCGGATGCGGCGCGAATCGGCATCCATGCGCTGACTTTCCAAGACGCTTCGGCGCGCGCCGAGCTGGAAAAGATGGTGACCTTCTACCGCTACGTGGCCGGGGCAAACGAGGAAATGGGGGCTTTCTCGGGAGACCAGCGTCTGCCGGTGCCGCTCCGGTACTTCGCGTATCTGTCCTACATGAAGGCGGTTGATGAACCGCTTGAAGACCACGATGACGAGTTTCAGGAAGCTTGGACGAACTTTCTTCGCGGAGACGGCGACCATCGCTTGGCGCTGCTGATCCTGCGGATGGAATACCCGCACCTGTACTGGCTCCAAGACAACGTGTATGACAAGTTGGCAGAGCAGCTGAAGCTAGACCTTCGGCAGGGACCAGACCCGACGGGCGATGGATTCCGACCACTAAACATGGCCGAGGATTCGGCCCCGCAAAGAACGATTACCAAGCCACCGGTTGCGAAGCCGCCGGTCGCGAGGCCGGTAACGGGACCAACGCTCCGCGAAAGCAGAGCAACGCTGCCGAATAATCTCACCCGCCCGCCGAACCAGGGCTTGGCTCTACCTTTCGCCGGCGGCGTCCTCGGCTTCTTCATGGGTGCAGTCTTCGCGACTCCGTTGGGCGGGGCCGGCGTCGTCATTACGGGCATCATTGGCGCCCGGATCGGCGTCAGCCTCGGAAAGTGGCTACGCAGAATCGTCGGCGGCTAGCGGCTACATCAGGTTGTAGGCGTCCACGTCGATCGTAACCTGGACATCGGGGAAATCCGCCCGTCCGATTGCCTGGGTGATCGGCTCAAGGCTTGCGCCCGGCGGAAGCTTCATGATCACGTGCCGTCGGTGGCGATTTTGCAGCTTTTCGAGCGGGCAATCCACCGGACCGAGGCACGGAATGTCGAATTCGCCCAGCCGGTTGGCGACCCAGGCACTGACCGTTTGCACCCGACCCTCGGCCTCACCAGAGATCACCACATTAACGAGCCGGGCAAACGGAGGATACAGTGCCTCCTCGCGCTCGGACCGCGCGTATTCATAAAAGCTTACGTAGTCGTGTTGGCGGGCGAGCTGAATCGCCGGGTGGTCCGGATTGAACGTCTGGATGATGACCCGGCCCGGCTTCTTTCCCCGCCCTGCGCGCCCTGCGACCTGGGACAAAAGCTGGAAGGTTCGTTCCGTGCTGCGGAAGTCGGGAATATTCAGCGAGATATCCGCCGCGATCACGCCGACGAGCGTGACGTTCGGGAAGTCGAGCCCCTTAGCGATCATCTGCGTGCCAACGAGGATGTCGAGGTCTCCCGCCCGGAACAGGGCCAGCGTTTCTTCCAGCGCGCCCTTCCGCTGGGCAACATCCCGGTCGAGGCGCGCCGCGCGGGCGGCGGGATAGGTCGTTTGGATGTGCTCGAGGACACGTTCGGTACCAACGCCGAATGGCTGAACCCGCGTCCCTTCGCATTCGGGACAAGTCTCGGGCGGGCGAGTTTCGTAGCCGCACATGTGGCACCGGAGCCGCCGTTCGCCGCGGTGGAAGCTGAGGGACACGCTGCACTTCGGGCACATCGGTCGGTGGCCGCAGTCGCGGCAGATGAGCGACGGCGAATAAGCGCGGCGGTTCAGGAACAGAATCGTCTGCTCGCCACGTTCCAGGTTCAGAGCGATCTCGGCCGCCAGCTCCTCGGTCAGAAGGTCCGGGCGGGAGTTGCGGAAACCCTCGCCCAGATCACGAATCCGGACCTCGGGCAGAACGGCGGTCGCGGTCCGGTACGGCAAAGGCAGCAAACCGAGCGTGGCCGCTTCTCCGTCGGCCTCGGCAAAGCTTTCGACGGAAGGGGTCGCCGATCCGAGGACGGCCGGGCAACCGTGGGCGCGCCCAAGCTCCAAAACGAGCGACTTGGCGTGGTAGCGCGGCGAGGAGTCTTGCTTATAGCTCGTCTCATGCTCCTCGTCCATGATGATGAGGCCGAGGTTGGCAAGCGGGGCAAACAGGGCTGACCGGGGACCCAGCACCACCGAAACCTCGCCGTCGCGAATCGCCTGCCAAGTTCGCAGCCGCTCCGTTGGTGTCAACTCGCTATGCAAAACGGCCACCCCGCGTCCAAACCGAGCCCGAAGCTGCGATATCGCCTGGGTGGCCAACGCGATTTCCGGCACCAGGTAGAGCACCTGCCGCCCGGCGGCGAGTGCCTCGGATGCGGCCCTGAGATAGACCTCGGTTTTTCCGCTCCCGGTGACGCCAAACAGTAAGAACGGCTCGCTTCGTTGGCCGGTCACGGCGTCGAGGATGGCGTCGATCGCCATCTGCTGGGCGAGGTTTGGCACGGGTGGTTCGGGCGGTTCCTGGGCGTCGGGATCGACCAACTCCAGGAAGCCCGCCGAAACCAGGGCTTGAATGGTTCGGTCGGTGACTCCCGCCAGCGCGCGAATCTCGGCGGCGGTGAGGAGGCTGTCCCCGCCGGTTTGCAGCCGCATCAGCGTGAGGGCTTGGGCCGGGCGCTTCTTGCCTTCCTTCGCCAAAAACGCCGAAACCTTCGCCTCATCGCGTGTCAGTCGGAGCACGCTGACGGTGGTTTTCTTCTCGCTCAGCGGCGCAAGACGCATCTCCCGCCGCAAGATGCCGTCCTTCGTGAGTACCCGCAATGCCCGCGCCAATGGGCCGGGGAGTTCCGTCGAAACGCCTTCGACCAGGGTGCCACCGGCCTCCCGAACCAGTTGCAGAACCTCATCCTTCACCGCCGAGACCTTCTCTTTAGGCTCTTCCACAAGGATCCAGGCGTCGACGAGGCGATCCCGCAATCCGGGCGGCACTGCTGCCGACAATGCCACCGAGACCGGACACAGATACTCCTGAGCGACAAACCGAACCAGACGCAACGTTTGCGGCGGCAACGAAACGCCCGCCACCCTGGCCTGGACCTTACGCAATTTCTTCACCGGAAAGCCTAGTGCCTCCGGTTCGACCTCGCGAATTTCCAGCACGTAGCCGAGCGATTGGCGGGTGCCCAGCGGGACCATCACGGCATCACCGGGCGAAAGCCCGTCCATGGGCAGGTAGCTATATTCGGCGTCCGCGCCGCCGGCCTTCGAGTCGATAACGACCTCGACCACGCGGATCGTCGACATTACTGCGTCCCGCGTACAAGCCGCAGTTCGGCGGCGGTGACGCAGTTCCCCAGCAGGCTGGCCACCGTCATCGGCCCCACGCCGCCGGGCACCGGCGTAATCCAACCCGCAACCTCTTTCGCTTCGTCGAAGGCGACGTCGCCAACGTCGAACTTTCGGCCCTCGACCTTGTTGTAGCCGGCGTCGATGACGACCGCGCAGGGCTTGATCCAATCGCCTTTCACCATCTCAGCCCGACCGACCGCCGCCACGAGAATATCGGCCGTTCGGCAAAGCTCGGCGAGGTTCTGAGTCTTGGAATGGGCGATCGTAACCGTCGCGTTCATCTGCAAAAGCATCAGAGCCATCGGTTTGCCGAGTATCACGCTGCGGCCGATGACCACCGCGTTTTTGCCCGCGACCGGAATCTCGGCATCCTTGAGGATGTGCGTGATGCCAAGCGGGGTTGCGCAGCGGAAGCCCGGAAGGTCGGCCACCAAGCGGCCCAGCGAGGCCGGCGTGATGCCATCGACGTCCTTTTCTGCGCCCAGCGCCAGCAGTACTTCATCCTCATTTAGCGGCTTCGGCAGCGGATGCTGCACCAAAACGCCGTGCACGGCCGGGTTCTCATTCAGGTCCTTCACCCATCCCAGCAGTTCGGCCTGCGTGGTTTCCGGGGTCACCGAGTAGCTTTCGCCGAGGATTCCGGCGGCTTCGGCCCACTTGCGCTTCATGCGAACGTAGGCGAGGGATGCCGGGTCCTGCGCGGCCACGATGACATCAAGGCGCGGCACGATGCCATGCTCCCGGAGGCGATCAACGCGCACTTTTAGCTCTGCGCGGAAGCGTTTGGAAAGGGCTAGGCCATCGAGAAGGTTTGCGGACAAGATTCTATTTTGTCGCATCCGGCCATGCGGGAGATCCTGTTCGGCAACCGCGCCAAGATAGAGGGATGAACTTCCAGGAATCTTTTTCTGAGGCGTGGCGGAAACGTTATGGCACGGAGCCGACGGACGAAGTGCCGGACCTGACGCCGTTTCTGCGGCATCGTTCGGTTCGGCGGTACTCCGACCGGGCGATTGAACCGGCCCTGAAGTCGGCCCTTTTTGCCGTCGCCCAGAGTGCCGCCACCAGCAGTAATCTCCACCTCTGGTCGGCTATCTCCGTTACTGATCCGGAAAAGCGGGAAGCCATCGCGGTTATGGTGGGCAACCAGAACCAGGTTCGCCGGGCGCCGCTTTTTCTTGCGTTTTTCGCTGACTTGAACCGGCTAGTGCAAGCATCCCGGGCCCATGACGAGGCGGCCGAAGCCGCCGAATTCACCGAGTTCTACACGATGGCCGTAGTCGATGCGACGCTCGCGGCCGAGCGGCTCGTGGTCGCCGCGGAAAGCATCGGCCTGGGAACCTGCTACATCGGCAGCCTGCGAAACGACCCGCAGGGCCTCAAAGATCTGCTCGGCTTGCCCGACCGCACGTTTGGCGTCTTCGGCCTGTGCATCGGTTGGCCGCAACCGGAGGCAAAGGAAGACATCAAGCCCCGGCTGGCCGCCCCCAGCGTGTTCTTTGAGAACACGTACGCCGATGCCGACATTGCCGAATACAACGCCCGGATGGCCGAGTTCTACGCCGCGCAGAACATGCCCGGAGACGACACCTGGAGTCTCAAGTCGGCAAAAAGATCAAGGCCATCTGCCCTTGGCGGGCGAGATGGCCAGTTGGAGTTTCTCCGTTCGGTCGGTTTGCTGTTGCGTTAGGCGTCGCTTCGCGATGCCCAAAGAACGGCGTTGTAAATGACCTGCTTCACGCTCTCGTCGAAGTAGGTCGGGTAGGTCTCGTGGCCGGGTCGGAAGTAGAACACGCGGCTCTTACCTTCGCCCTGACCTTTTCCGCCGCCGGGGCCGGAGGTGAACTCGGGATCAATGCCCTCGCCCACGGTCCAGGTAATGCCGCAGGGGAAGAACTCGCCGCCTAGCGGGAAGTAGCTCTGGAACACCAAAGCTTCGGCCGGGGGAACGTCGAACGGCGCACCGTACATCTCTTCGTGCTCCAGCGTGAAGTTGCTGACGCCGATCGCGATCGGGTGCTGCGGAGCGCAGACCGTGATTTCTTCGCTATCGGTCGATTCTCGCCAGCCGCCCTTCAGGTGACCGGTTGCGCCGAGAACGGCCTGGAACGGCTTGCTGTAGTGGCCGCTGTGAAGGCAGATGAAACCGAGGCCGCGCGTATGGGCTTCGTGCTTAATGCGCTCGGCAAGGGCATCCTCAACTTCCCCGTGGCGGGCATGGCCCCACCAGATGAGAACGTCGGCCGACTTTAGCTTCTCTTCCGGAAGTCCCTGGTCGGGCTCGTCCAGGCCGATCGCTTCGACTTCGAACTTACCGTCGACGTCAAGTTCACGAATTCCGGCGGCCACCGCGCCGCGGATTCCATCCGGATAAACCTCTTTCGGAGCGTGCGGCGGATACTCGTCCCAGACCAATACTTTGAGTGCCATCGTGTTTATTTTGGCCGTTTTTCTTGGTGAGATTTCGCGCTAGCGCAGTTGCTGAAATTCTTGCTACTCTGACGTATGCCGATCTGCTTGCTGACCCTCGCCCTCGTGGGAGTTCAGGTTCCTTTTCACCTTGAAGACCTGGATCTTTCCGAGATGAATCAGGGCTACGGTACCCCGGCGAAGAACCGGACGGTCGACGGCAATCCCTTGCGTCTGGGCGCCGCAACCTTCGCACGCGGGATTGGCACCCACGCCGAGAGCACATGGAGCCTGCGGCTGGATGGCAAAGCGGTTCGGTTTTCTTCCATTGTCGGCGTCGACGCCGAGGCACCTCAGGGCACGGTTCGATTCCTGGTTCAGGCCGACGGGAAAACCGTCGCCGATTCGGGCGTGATGACCGCGAAGGACGCCCCGAAGACGCTCTCGGTGCCTCTTGCCGGTGTCAAGTCGCTCCGCCTGGTGGTCGAGGATGGCGGCGACGGCATCAACTATGACCACGCCGACTGGGCCGAGCCGACGGTGTTCATCGAGCAAGGCGGCAAGCCGCCGGTTCCGCTGGTGATTCCGACCGAGCCGCCGATGAAGATTGCCTCGCACCGACGGCCGCAAACAGAGATCCACGGCCCGCGCATCATTGGAGCAACCCCCGGCCACGACGTGATCTTTAAGGTTCCCGCCACCGGAAAAGGCAAGCTGACCTACCGGGCGGAGGGCCTGCCGAGTGGCCTGAGCATGGACTCGCGGGGCGTGATCTCCGGGCGCATCAAGGAAGCCGGAACGACGCCGGTTAAGGTGATTGTCTCGGGCCCCGGCGGAAAGGACGAACGCACGATTACCTTCGTGGCCGGCAAAGACAAGCTCGCGCTCACGCCGCCGATGGGCTGGAACAGCTGGAACGTTTGGGCCGGCAACATCGACGCCGACAAGGTTCGCGCCGCCGCCGATTCGTTCGTGAGCACCGGCCTCGCCGACTATGGCTATTCCTACATCAACATTGACGACTGCTGGGAAGCCGGCCGCGACGCCAACGGCAGAATTCTGACGAACGCCAAGTTTCCCGATATGCGGGCACTTTCGGATTACGTCCACAACCAGGGCCTGAAGATCGGCATCTATTCCAGCCCCGGGCCGCTCACCTGCGCGGGATTCACCGGCTCCTATCAGCACGAGAAGCTGGACGCCGAGCAGTACGCCGATTGGGGAATTGACTACCTGAAGTACGACTGGTGCTCCTACGGAAGCATTGCGAAAGACGGCGGCCTGTATGAGTTGCAAAAGCCGTACCTGGTGATGCACGATGCGCTGAAGAGCGTCGACCGCGACATCATCTACTCGCTTTGCCAATACGGCATGGGCGACGTGCACCAATGGGGCAAAAAAGTGGGCGGCCAACTTTGGCGCACGACCGGCGACATCACCGACACCTGGAACAGCATGTCCTCGATCGGGTTTTCGCATTCGACCCGCTCGCTGTTTGCCGGACCGGGCGGCTGGAACGACCCCGACATGCTCGTCGTCGGCAGCGTGGGTTGGGGCAACCCGCACCCAACCAAGTTGAAGCCGAACGAGCAGATTACGCACATCACGCTTTGGGCGATGCTGGCCGCGCCGCTCATCATTGGCTGCGATATGACGAAGCTTGACGACTTTACGAAGGATCTTTTGATGAACCACGAGGTCATCGAGATCGACCAGGATCCGCTGGGCAAGGCGGCAACACAGGTTCGAAAAGACGGCGACAAGGAGGTTTGGGCGCGGCGGCTTTCGGACGGCGGCATCGCGGTGGCGCTGTTCAATCGCGGCACCGAGCGCGGCAAGGTTTCGGCCTCGCGTCGCGATATCGGGGTGTTCGATTCCGGAGAGCGCATCGTCCGAGATGCGTGGCTTCGACGGCAGGTTGGGGACCTCGGCGCGACGATTTCGGCGACGGTTCCCGCCCACGGCGCGAAGCTTTTCACGATCTGGCCGAAACCCGCCGCGCGGCCTAGCGCGGGCCAAAACGACACGTCTAAAATGGGCGGTGTCTGGAAATCTCTCCGCCCCGGAATCACGCGGCCCCCGGTTCCTCGTTCGAAGCACGCCTGAGCGCGAAGGCGTTTCGGCCGACGGCATTCTCGACTTCGTGAATGCTGTTGAGCTTGCCGGACTCGAACTGCACAGCCTCATGGTGCTACGGCACGGGCGGGTGATTGCCGAAGGCTACTGGCACCCTTACCGGGCCGACCACCCGCAGATGCTGTTCTCGGTGAGCAAGAGCTTCACCTCGACCGCCATCGGATTTGCCGTCGCCGAAGGGCGACTGACCGTTGAGGACAAGGTTAGCGGCTTCTTCCCAGACGACCTTCCGGAGACCGTCTCGGACAATCTCGCCGCCATGCGGGTGAAGGACCTGCTGACCATGGCGACGGGTCATGCCGATGAGCCGAATTTGTGGCTCTCCGAGGACAGTTGGGTCCGCGGATTCCTCGCCAATCCGGTGCCGCACGCGCCGGGCAGCAAGTTCCTGTACAACACGCCGGCCACCTACATGCTGTCGGCGATCCTGGAGAAAATCACGGGAGAAAGCCTGCTGGCGTACCTTGAGACCAGACTCTTTCTTCCGCTTGGAATCGAGGGGGCGACCTGGGAGCGCTGCCCGTTTGGTATCTGCACCGGCGGCTACGGCCTCAGCGTGAAGACCGAGGATATCGCCAAGTTTGGGCAGTTCTACTTACAAAAAGGTGTATGGAAGGGTGTTCGGTTATTGCCCGAGGCCTGGTTTGAAGAGGCCACCCACGGTCACGTTTCGAACGGGAGCGAGCCGACAAACGACTGGCACCAAGGCTACGGATACCAGTTTTGGCGCTGCCGCTTCGGTGCCTATCGCGGAGACGGCGCGTTCGGTCAGTTTTGCATCGTTTTGCCGGAGCAAGATGCGGTGGTCGCCATCACGTCTGGTCTGGAGAATATGCACGGGGTCATCGACCTGGTTTGGAAGCACCTGCTACCGGCGTTTGCAGAAGCTCGCGAGAATAGCTACCTGCCGGTGCGGTTAAGGGCCTTGGAGATTGTTGTGCCGGCGGCGGCGCACTTCCCCGCGGACAGCCACCGGGAGTTCCACACGGCGGAGAACGAGACCGTGACCTTGTCACAATCGGGCGATTTAATGACCTTGGCGGTCGGCGCAGATGAGCGGTTCGAAGCCCGGTTCTCTACTTGGCACTCCGCCAGCCGAACGACCTCGCGCGCCGCTTGGACCGACGCCAACACGCTGGTCATTCGGACGATGGTGAACGAAACCCCGTACGTTTACACCCGAATGCTAACGATCGACGGCAACAATCTGTGCCTGCAAACAATCCGCAGCTGCGGATTCGGCACGACCGTGTTCCCTGATATCCTGGCTAGCTCGTGAGCGGCGTCATCTCGTTCCAATCGTGGCCGATCTTGGCATCCACCTCGGTCGGAACGTTCAGCTCCAGCGCGTGCTCCATCGTGCGCTGGAGCTTCGGAATGATGTCCTCACCGCCGATGGGCACCTCGAATACCAGTTCGTCGTGAACGTTCAGCAGCATGCGCGTTGATGATCCCCGCAACACTTCGGTGCAATGAATCATCGCTAACTTCAACATATCGGCGGCCGTCCCTTGTATCGGCGCGTTCATCGCCTGTCGCTCGGCCGCTTTGCGGTCATTGATGCGTGCGGCGTGGATGTCCGGGAAATGTCGTCGCCGTCCGCGCAGGGTCGTGGTGAATCCCTTTGAACGTGCCTCGGCGATGATCGAATTCGTGAATTCTTTGACCGACGGAAACCGCTCGTTGTACTGCGTGATGTGGGCTCGCGCCTCCGAAACCGAGAATCCCGCGCCGAGCTGCTGTGCCAAACCGAACTCGCTAACGCCGTACAAAACAGCATAGTTCAGCATTTTTGCCATACGGCGTTGCTCCTTGGTCACGTCGTTTTCGTGGAACATCGCCCGCGCGGTCACGGTGTGCACGTCTTCCCGGTCATTGAACGCCCGCACGAGCGCCGGCTCTTCGCACATATGCGCCAGCACCCGAAGCTCGATTTGGCTGTAGTCGAGCGACGCCAGCCGGAACCCTTCGGCGGCATGGAACGCCTTGCGGATACTTCGCCCGAGCTCGGTCCGAATCGGAATGTTTTGCAGGTTCGGGTCGTTGGACGAAAGCCGTCCGGTGGCGGCCCCGGTCTGGTGGTAAGTCGTGTGAATGCGGCCGTCGGGTCGCACCAGGCGCTCCAACGCGTCGGCATAGGTCGATTTCAGCTTCGTCAGCTCGCGCCAACTCAGGACATCGGCGACGATTGGATACTCGGCGGCAAGGTCGGCCAGGACTTCGACGCCCGTCGCATACCCGGTCTTGGTCTTTTGGGCCCCGGGCAGCTTCATCTCGTCGAACAAAACCTCGCCGAGCTGTTTCGGCGAGCCGATGGTGAACTCGCGCCCCGCCGCCTTGTGCACCCGCGCCTGCACCACCGCGATTTCGGTTTGCAGTTGGCCAGAGAACTCGCGGAACTGCCCGCGGTCGGCGGCGATTCCCAGCCGCTCCATGTCGGCCAGAATCGGAACCAGCGGAAGCTCGATCCCTTCAAAAACGGTTGTTTGGCTTTCGCGCTCCAATCGGTCAGAAAGCGTCGCCTTCAGCAAGAACAATCCGTTCGCGAGTTGGAACGACGTGGTCGGCGCGGAAACCTCAAGGTAGCCCTGCACGAGGTCGCGCAGGGCGTAGTTCGACCGCTCGGACCGCAGGACGAAGGCCGCGATTTGCGTGTCGAATCCCGGTGCAGGCGCCCCGGCCGGCTGGAAGCGGTAGGTCGGCTTGGCGTCGTGTAGGATCGCATCCGCCGGTCGAGCCTGCAATAGCTCTCGCGCGGCGAGCTCTGGAACCTCGAACACGTTCTTGCCCTGCCCAACGTACGCCAGCCGGATCTCTTCTTGAAAGAGATCATCGCGAATCGGCGGTGCGGCAAAAAACACCGAGTACGGACCGGCCGACAAGGCCGAAAGCAGCGACTCGTAGTCGGCGCAACTACCCTCGGTTGGTGCCAAAGCTTCCTCGATGACTTCCACCGCCGGTTCCGTGGTTCTGCCCTCCCCAAGGTAACGACCCAGCACCGACGGTGCCTTCTTCACCAGCCCACGAAACTCCAGCTTCTCGAGCATCGATACGGCGGCGGTTAGCTGATCTTCGGTCAGCTTGTAAACGGCAAAATCGTATTCCAGCGGCACGTCGCGCACGATGGTCGCAAGCCATTTGCTCTTGCGCATCTGGTCCTGGTTCCCCGCGATTTTCTTCTGATACTTCGCCGGAAGCTCTTCGAACTTCTCGATCATGGACTCGATCGTGCCAAACGCGGTGATCAGCTCCGCCGCGCCTTTGTCGCCGATGCCGGGCACGCCCGGAATGTTGTCGCTCGTATCGCCTTTCAGCGCCTTAAAGTCCGCGATGAACTCCGGCCCAAAGCCGTATCGCTCAACCACGTCGGCCGGAGTGTAGATCACGGTTTCGGTGACGCCGGTCTTGGGGGCCATCACCGAGACCATCTCATCGACCAACTGAAGCGAGTCCAGGTCACCGGTCACAATCGTCGTCTCGTAGCCGTTCTCCTCGCCCATCCGGCTGATCGTGCCCACCACGTCGTCGGCTTCAAACCCTTTCACTTCGATGGCCGGAATCCCGAGAGCGGCGATGAGGTCGCGGGCGTCGTTCAGCTGAACCTTCAGTTCGTCGGCGGTGGGTTTGCGCGTGCCCTTGTATTCCGCATAGTCGTCGTGCCGAAACGTCTTGCCGGGGGCATCCAGCGCAACGACCATGGCATGGGGCTCCACCTTTTCCAACAGCTGGAAGAGCATCGCCGTGAACCCAAACAGCGCGTTGGTCGGCCGGCCATCACTCGTGCTCAGATATCGGGTCGCGAAGAACGCCCGGTAGAGCAGTGCGTAGCCGTCGATAATTACCAGCCGTTTGGGGCCCATGGACCTACGTTACCAAACCGGGCCCTAGGGCTTACGGCTGAACTTTTGAACTTCAGGAGAACGCCTAGGCATTTAACACGCATACACCCGTGTAGGGAAAAAACCGGCAAGGCCGGAACCCGCCGCACTCGGGGCGAACCCGCGGAGGTGGGGGAATGAAAATGATTCACTTTGGAAAATGGAAAGGTTATAGTTTAGCGTTGGGAATCGCCGCCGTTGCGGTGGCCCAACCGTTTCGCCCGATGATCGTCTCGGGCGTCTCAATGACGCCGACTTACGCAAGCGGCGAGCTTCATCTCTTCGACCGAAGCGCGAAAGAATTTCGCCTGGGCGACGTTGTCGTGGTTCGGTCAGACGAAGGAACGATCGTAAAGCGGATAGCTTATGGCCCCGGCGATACCCTGTACCAGTCTCGGGTTCACGGGCAGGTGACCGACCTGATCATTGTGAAGATCGGCAAACGCCCCAACAAGAACATCCACAAAAAGATCCTCGGCGAGAACGAGTTCTATCTCCTGGGCGACAACCTGGACGACTCGCGCGACAGCCGCATCTTCGGCACCGTCGGCCGAGACCAGATCTTGGGCCGCTTGATCGACTGGCGGCCGGCCCCAGATCGCAGCCTCCCCGCAAACTAATCGCCATCGAATCTCCTTAAAGTTCTGGAACCAGAATCGCCGATCCCTTGGTACAATGTTGGTACGGGGTGATCGGGCGTTTTGCGCCGTAACGCCGAACGTTTTGGGGATTCGAAACCGATGGTCTACCGACCTCTCCGCTACGAACAAATCATGCGGGCCGCCGAGGCCTACGATGTACGTGCGCGTCGAATGTTCGGCGGCATGGGCGTGTACACCGGCGAGAAAATGTTCGCTTTTCTCATCGGCGAAGAAATCGGCTTTAAGCTAGCCCCCGAGCATCTGGAAGAAGCGATGACCCTTCCCGGCGCTGGCCCCATGAAGCCGGATAAGGACGCCGAACCCATGCGAGAGTACGTTCGCATGCCGAAAGACGTCCTCGATAACATGGATGTCTTCATGTTTTGGCTAGAGCGAAGCACCGCATACGCGCGGCGGAAAATTAGCCAAACTGCCGCCTGAACTTTTTCATACTTCCCCCCGTCCTGCAAACTAAGGTAGGGTTGCGGGAACCGCGATGAAAGCAAAGTTTGTTCTTTTGGGCTGCGCGGGCAGCATCGTTTTGTGCCTGGGAACGTGCGGTATTGGCACGTTCATCTTTACTAAGCAGGCCGGCGATGGCTTCACCAGAGAGATTGTGCAGGCGAAGAAAGACGGCTTGCCTACCACGGCCGAGGATTTTTCTCCCGCCGTCGACCCCGCGAAGAACTCCGCGCCAGCCCTCGTCGCGGCGGCGAAGTCGATGCGAGACCAGGTCCGGGACCTTGCTAAAAATGCAAAGGAGCCTCAGAAATCGATGCTGCAGCTTTCCAACAGAGGATGGAGCCAAACGGTGTCGGCGAATGATTCCATACTTCAGCCGGCCATAGCAAAGCTCAAGCCCACGTTGGACAAAGCCGTTCGAGCCACCAAGATGCCGGGCTTTCGGTTCGATCGCGACTACACTCGGGGCTTTGATCTGCTGTTTCCTGAGTATGCCGACTTCAAAACTCTAACGCGCTGGCTCTCGGTCCGGGCGATCCTGAGGGCAAATTCTGGCGACGGCGCCGGAATGGCTGAGGACCTCACCGCCTTAGCAAAGATTTCGGCCGCTTGTGGCTCAGAAGATTTCCTGATCGGCTTCTTGGTGCAAGTCGCCACGGAGTCCATCACGTTGCAGACAATGGAACAATGCCTCACCGAGGCGAAAGGCCGCCCCGGCACGATTCGCGCGGTCCGGCAAGCGATGAAGGCGTTCGCACCGGTTCCCAACGTGAAAAACGCGTTACGAGGCGAGTACTTCCTATCGATGACGAGCATGCAAAAGCTCATCAAAAATCGTAATCCAAAGGATCTCGAGATGATGACAAGCTACGGCGAGGAATCGGACGACTCATCCCGCATGTTTTCGGAACTCATGTTAACCCAGGGATTTCTGGAAGCGAATGCAGCGAACCTGCTCCGCACCACTCGCGAGAACTACCTCGCGCTTCCGAAAGATCCGCTTGATCTGACGAAAGCAAAAGCCGTGTTCGCCGCAACCGATAAAAAGTTGGACGCTGAGGCTAACAACATTAATTATGTTTTCGCCCGGATCATGATGCCGGTGTTCGCAGGCGCTTCTGAGGCGTTCGTCCGGTCGGCGCAACAGCGACGCCTGCTGGAGGTCCTGCTGGTTAGCCTGGAGGAGCGCAACCGCACCGGCAGCTTCCCTGCCAAATTGCCCGTGACCGGCGCGTTGGCGACCGACCTCTTCGACGGTGGGAAGCTTCAATATTCCAACGTGCCCGGAAAGCTAAAAATCTACAGCGTCGGCATCGATGGTTTCGACAACGGCGGAGCCCAGCCCTCGGATGGCAACGTAAAGGATATCGATATCGTCGTGAGCTTCCCGCGCTAGCTGAATCTGCATCGAACTTTTTCGCTACTTAATGGCGTCTTGTAAGCTTGAATGAATTGATTTCCGATGAAAGCAAAGTTCATTCTTTTGGGTTGTGCGGGCACCATTCTTTTGTGCATGGGCGCTGGCGGCATCAGCTCGTTCTTCCTCACCAAACAAGCCCTTGACGGCTTTGCCAACGAGATTGCCGAAGCGAAAAAGGACGGCCTCCCGACCACCCTCGAGGCCTATTCTCCCCCCATCGACCCGGCAAAGAACTCCGCCCCCGCCCTTGTCGCGGCGGCAAAGGCGCTTGGAGACCAGGCGTCCGATATCGCCGGGAAGTCAAAGGAGCCACAGACAAAAGTGCTCAAGCTCTGGAACCAGGGCTGGAACCGATCGGTGATTACCAATGCTTCGGTGCTTCAGCCGGCGATCGCAAAGCTAGGGCCCTCGTTGGACAGAGCGGTGGAAGCCAGCAAATTGCCCGGCTTTTGGATCGATCGTGACACCAGCTACGGTTTTGAGGCTTTCACTAATGAATTTAGTGACTTGAAACTGATTACAAAGTGGCTCTCGGTCCGGGCGATCCTGCGGGCGTATGCGGGCGACGACGCCGGCGTGGCCGAGGACCTGGCCGCGATGGCTCGAATTTCGGCCTTTTGTGGCTCGGACGACTCGCTGATCGGCTACATGGTTCAAGTTGCTACGGAAGCAATGACACTGCAGGTGATGGAGCAATGCCTGAGCTCGTCGAACGGCCGTCCCGGAACGATTCGCGCCGTGCGGCAAGCCATGAAGACGTTCGCGCCGGTTATCAACATGAAGTCCGCCCTGCGCGGCGAGTACTACAAATTGTTGGTGAGCATGCAGGAGATCATCAAACAGCGCGAGCCTGGAACTTTCGATGTATTCACAACGCTGGAGGCGAGAAATTCGCCAAGCGTATGGTCGCGACTCATGGTGAGTCAGGGGATGTTGGAATCGAATGTAGCCAACCTTCTGCGGGTCACGCGTGAAGCCTATCAAGCGCTCCCGGATGATCCGCTTGATCTGCCGGCCGCGGAAGCCGTGTTCGCCGCAAACGACAAAAAGCTTGCCGCCGAGGCCAACAACAATCACTATGTTCTCGCCCGGAGCATCTTCCCGGTGCCCAATGAGGCACCGAATGTGTTCGTTCGATTGGCGCAACGACGCCGCGTGCTGGAGGTCCTGCTGGTTAGCCTGGAAGAGCGCAACCGCACCGGAAAATTCCCCGCCAGGTTGCCCGTCACCGGTGCCCTTGCGACCGACCTGTTTAACGGTGGCAAATTGCGATACTCGATCGTTGATGGAAAACTGAAAATCTACAGCGTCGGAATTGATGGCTCCGACAATGGCGGAATCGAGCGGTACTACGGGGACGAAAGGAATTTCGATATCGTGATGAGCTTCCCGCGCTAGCTGAAACTGCATCGAACTTTTTCGCTACTTAATGGCGTCTAGCAATCTGGGTTAGGTTTGGGGAAGCCTCGATGAAATCAAAATTTGTCTTACTCGGTTGTGCCGGATTCGTTGTAGTTTGCGCGGGTTTCTGCGGGCTGGGCACGTTTCTATTTCAGAACCGCGCGACGGATGGGTTCTTCGCCGAGATCGCGCAGGCAAAAGCCGACGGCCTCCCGACCACGCTGGAGGAGTTCACAAAGCCGGTCGAAGCCAAACTCAACGCTGGCCCCGGTCTACTTGCCGCGGCCGAAGCCCTGAAGAAGGAAACGAGCGAGCTAACGAGGCCAAAATCGGGACGCACGAAGCCAACCTTTGACTTCAACCGTCGCGATTGGGAAGCCGAAATTCCAAAGAACGAGAAGTTCTTCAACGCTGCCATTGCGAGCATGAACTCCGCACTCGACCGCGCGGTTGCCGCCACGAAATTGCCCGCATTTGGCTTTGACCGCGACTACAACAAAGGGTTCTCGACCCTGTTTCCTGAATATGCCGAGATGAAAATGGTGTCGCGTTGGCTTTCGATGCGCGCGATTCTCCGGGCAAAGGCCGCAAACGAAGCTGGCATGGCCGAAGACCTCCGCGCCATCGCAAGAATCTCCGCCTTCTGCGCTACGGATGACATCTTGATTGGGTACCTCGTTCAGGTTTCGGTGGAAGAAATCGGGATGAAGGCGGCCTTGCAGTGCCTCTCGCTTCGAAACGGCAGCCCGGGATCGATCCGCGCGGTTCGCGACGCCGCAAAGGTTCTGGGTCCGATCCCCAACGTGAAGAATTCGATTCGCGCCGAATACTTCTTGACGATGCTCAGCCTGAAGGAGATCATCAAAAAGCGCGATCCGAACGAACTCAAGGAGCTGCTCGGATTAGGGCCCGACTCCCCGGCCGCTGCAGAATACGGTGTCCTTAGCAATCTCATGGTGGCGCCGGGGATGCTGGATACGAACGCTAAGAACGCGTTGGAACAGCAGCGCTTGAACTATCTAGCGCTCCCAACCGATCCGCTCGATTTGGTGAAGTCGAAATCTGTCTTTAACGCCGCGACCCGTCGACTTCTTGCCCAGCAAAAGAACCCGCAATACTATTTGGCGAATATGCTCTCGCCCGTTTTCGAAGGCGCGGCAGAAGCCTTTGTGAAGGCGGCCCAGCAGCGTCGGCTCGTGGAGATTCTGCTAGCGAGCCTGGAAGGGCGCAACCGAACCGGCAAGTTCCCGGCGAAGCTGCCGGTCAAAGGTGCGCTGGCTACCGACCTATTCGACGGTGGCGTGCTTCGATACTCCGCCAAAGCGGGCCGCATCACGATCTACAGCGTTGGGCCGGACGGGAACGACAACAATGGCGTTGGGCCGTCGACCTCCCCCGGTGGCGGCGAGTACGACATCGTCGTGAGCTTTCCAACCGAATAAGGCCCGGGGATTCGCGATTCCCGCGATAAACTAGAACGGCTGTGAATCCGACCGAGATCCGAAACCTGGAGCGCTACCTGAACGAGGAGCGCAAAGGGGCGAGTGGCTTCAGCCCTGCGTTGCTGGCCCTGTTGCGGTTCATTCTCGTCGTGGCTTTGCCGGTAGCGATTATCTCCTACATGATCTTCAACTTCCACTGGTGGTTCTTCCTTTTCATCGGTGCCGGTCCGGGAATCTACGGAAAGTTCGCGCGTAACATGGAGCGAAAGGCGAAGGACGCGGCGTGGTCCCTTCCGGGAGTTTCTTCGGAGGCAAAGGCCGCCACGAGCGAAGTTCGCGAGCTTGCAACGCGTGGAACCCTCAGCAAGCGGATTCACCCCGAGATCGGCCGCCGCCTCGATGCCTGCGCGAAAGCCGCGATGGACATCCGCCAAATGCTCCAGAGCGAATCGTGGGCCGAACGATCGAAAACGGGCCACTGGAAAGAAGTGTCTAAGAACGCGATGGTATCGGTGGACGAATCGGTCCATGAAGCCATCGTCGCCTCGATGCCGTTCATCCGGCGCAGCGGGATGCGCAAGGCGGATTTCGAAGCGATGGTAGCTACTGGCACCGGATATGAGCACGCCGCCGCCGAGCTCGATGCCTGGACGGCGAAGCTTCAGGAGCTCCGTAGTGGACTCGAACAGGCCGGTGGAGAACGCTCGGAATCGCGGATCGACCGCACTTTGCGCGAGCTTGGCGACCTGCGCGCCGCCGAGGCCGAGCTCGACGAAAGTCGCCAAACTGCCTAACTTTCAGAATTTCCTGAAATTTCAGTGATTCTTGCGTTTTCACGCGGTATATTGATTTCGTAGGCGCAGGGATGAAATCGGCAGAGACCCAAGTTTGGACAAAAGAAGGTGAGGCAAAACGCCAAGCCGTTCGCCAAATGTTTGCCGAGATCGCTCCCTCCTACGATGTTCTCAACGGCCTGATGTCGGGCGCCCAGCACCACGCTTGGCGCGCCGAAGCCGTCCGGCAAATTGAACTTCTGCCCGGCGACCAGGTTCTGGACCTCTGCTGCGGAACCGGCGACTTCATGATCCCACTTCGCAAAGCCGTGGGCCAAGAAGGAACCGTCATCGGTGCCGACTTCTGCCTCCCCATGCTTGCCCAGACGGAACAGCGAACCGGTGCCGCCAACATGGTGGTTCTGGGCGACGCCTGCCAATTGCCTTTTGCCAGCGAAGCGTTCGACGCCGTCACCGTCGGCTGGGGCATCCGAAACGTCAGCGACATCGACCTCGCGCACCGGGAAATCGCCCGGGTGTTGCGCCCCGGCGGTCGGTTCGTTTCGCTCGACATGGCGGTGCCGTCGTCGCGAATCCTGCGAGCGCTTTCACGATTTACTTTCCACCACGTGGTGCCGATCCTCGGTGCCCTCTTCGGACGCACGCAAGCCTATCGTTACCTCCCCGAGAGTACCGATCGGTTTTGGACCCGAGATCAACTCGCCGACTCAATGCGGAGTGCGGGCTTTTCCCAGGTTCGGTACAAAGATCTTCTCCTCGGGAACATATGCCTTCATATCGGACATAAGCCATGACCGCTGCCGCATTTCAGCTAATCTCCCGAAACCAACTTGACCCGCGCCTCATCGCGCAGGTTTACGAGGAAGTCGTCCAAGTCGAAAAGGAACTCAAGATCCAGGTCGGCTCCACCGTAGAAGTCGTTGAGCGCGTTGGCCGCCTCACCCTCGATGCCGGTGGAAAGCGCCTTCGGCCCGCATTTGTGGCCCTGGCCGCAAAATCGATCGGCGTTCCGTTCATCGAGTCGCGACTGGTGTTGCTCGGTGCCTGCATGGAGATGATCCATATGGCGACCTTGGTTCACGACGACGTCATCGACAACAGCGCCACCCGACGCGGTCGCCCGACCGCCAGCGCCGAGTTTGGCAACACCGCCGCCATCCTCTCGGGCGACGTTCTGCTTGCCAAGGCGATGGCCCTGCTGGCCCGCGACGGCGACCTGGAAGTGATTCGAACCGTCAGCGAAGCGGTGGTGGAAATGGCCGAAGGCGAGGTTCGCGAGCTGGAAGTTCGCGGCGACTTCGACCTGGACGAAGCTTCCCACATCGACATTCTGCGACGCAAGACCGCCAGCTTTATCCAGGCTTGCTGCGAAATTGGTGCCCTCACCGCCGGAGCAACTCCCGCCGAGCGAACCGCGCTCCGTAGCTACGGCTACCACGTCGGCATCGCCTTCCAGATCGTAGACGACATTCTCGACTACCGGGGCGACAAGTCGAAGACCGGCAAGGTCATCGGCACCGACTTCCGAGACGGTCAAGCGACCCTGCCGCTGATCTACCTGCGACCGACGCTAAGCGAGGCGGAATCGAAGATTGCGCGCAAGCGGTTTGGGAATGCGGCGGGCGACGATGAAATCCGCATGATCTCGGATTGGATGGACAGCCGGGGTGCCTACGCAAAGTCGGAAGCCGCCGCCGATGCCCACGTGCTGGCCGCGAAGGAAGCGCTCACCGCTCTTCCGACTTCGGTGAGCCGGGATCTACTTGAGACCGTCGGCGACTTCGTGCTCCAGCGAAACGGGTAACCGTGGCCGCCTACGCCGCCTACGTCTTTGACCTCGACGGAACCCTTTACCGGGGTTCCGAACCGATTCCCCATGCCGTTTCTGCCGTTGAGCGGGTGATGGGCGAGGGCGCGAGGGTCGTTTACCTCACGAACAACAGCACCCAGACGCGCGGGAGTTTTGTCGCCAAGCTGGGCAAGATGGGCTTCCCCGTGACCGAGGAGATGGTTTGGAACTCTTCGCTGGGGGCCGCTCTGTATTGCGCGGCGCAGGGATACAAAACCGCCCACGTTCTTGGCGAGCCGGGACTGAAGCAGACGCTTTCGGAATACTGCATATCCGAAACCAACGGCACGCCGGATGTCGTCATTGTCGGACTCAACCGCTCGCTGACCTATCAAGATATCGCCGAAGCAAGCGATTGGGTTCGGGCCGGAGTGCCTTTCGTCGCCACCAACCGAGATGCCACGTTTCCGCTGGAAGGTGGCCGGTTCATCCCCGGTGCGGGCAGCGTGGTCTCCGCCGTGGAAACGGCCGGCGGCGTCACCCCGTTCACCGTCGGCAAACCAAACCCGTACCTTCTGGAGCTGATTTTGGATACGAACCGTCTGCACCGGAGCGAAGTCTTAGTCATCGGAGATAGGATGGATACGGACATCGAGGCGGGCCGCCGGGCCGGATGCTCGACGCTGTTGGTGCTGACCGGGGTGGAGTCTTTCGCCCCTGACGGTCAGACATCCGCGCCGGATCTTCGGCATCTTGCCTAGAGGCGGGTACCCTCTGTGCGCTCGGCAACAGGAAAAGTCCAACTTTGATCGATATCCACAAGCTTCTTGAAAAGATGCCCCACCGCTATCCCATGCTGTTGGTGGACCGCATCATTCGATTCGACCCCGAAAAGTTGTCGGGAACCGGCATCAAAAACGTCACGATCAACGAGCCGCATTTCACCGGCCATTACCCCGAGAACCCCATCATGCCGGGGGTGCTCATCATTGAAGCCATCGCGCAGGTCTGCGCGGCGACGATGCTGATGACCGACAAGTACGATGGCACGCTACCGCTGCTGGCTTCGATCGACGACGTCCGCTTCAAGCGCGTCGTGCAACCCGGCGACCAACTCGTAATTGACGTCGAGTTGGTATGGATTCGTAGTTCTATCGGACGAATGAAAGGCGTGGCCACCGTAGATGGCGAGATCGCCACGAGTTTGGAACTGACCTTTAAACTGATTCCGCGCAAAGAATAGTGGCCCAGATTCATCCGCTGGCATGCGTTGACGCGCGTGCAGAACTTGCCGACGACATCGTCGTAGGGCCTTTTTGCGTCGTCGAGGCGGATGTACAGGTGGGCGTCGGTTGCGTGCTCGAGTCGCACGTGGTTCTGAAGTCAGGCCTTCGGATGGGCGACCGAAACCACATTGGCAACAGCGCGGTGCTCGGCTCCGACCCGCAGGACAAAAAGTTCCACGGCGAAAACACGTTCCTCATTATCGGCAACGATAACAACATCCGCGAGTTCGTAACGATGCACCGTGCCTCGGGCGAAGGTATGGCCACCCGAATCGGTAACGATAACTTTTTGATGGGCTTTTGCCACTTTGGACATAACGTCACCGTAGAGGACCACGTGACGATGGCCAACAACGTCGGGCTTGCTGGCCACGTGACGATCGAGTCTTACGTGACGATCGGCGGAATGACGGGCATCCACCAGTTCTGCCGCGTCGGGAAATCGGCCATGGTCGGAGCGATGTCCCGCATTAATCGCGACGTCCCGCCTTACATGCTTGTGGAAGGCGAGAGCCAAATGGTGCACGACATCAACGCCGTCGGCCTACGCCGAATCGGCATTAAGCCAGCCGCCCGCCTGGCCCTGCACAAAGCCTGCAAATTGCTGTTCAAGAGTCAGCTCGGCTTGCGAAACGCGATGGAAATCGTGCGGCACGAGGTTCCGGTGACGCCCGAAATCGAGTACCTGCTAGCCTTCGAAGAGCGGCGCTACGGCGGCAAGAACGGCCGCGGCGACCAGCGCTAGAGCAGTCCCCAGTTTTGCAGGGCCGCCCGCATCTGGCCAGCCGGATCACCAAAAGGATCCACTCGGTGCGCCTGCCAACCAAAGCCGATGGCCGAGGCGACATTGTCCGCATTGTCATCAAAAAAGTAGATGCTTCCCCTCTCGGCGGACGTGATTGCCTCAAACTTCGCGAGGATTTCGTCGCTCGGCTTTGAGCACTCCAGAAGATGCGATGCAAGCTGTGCATCCAGCAGGCCAATTGCCGGGTAAATCGCCGGCTGGGTCAGGGCTTCCCAGTGCTCGGCGTTCGTATTCGATAGGCAAGCCGTGCGATGCCCGCGTTCCTTAAGCTCCTTAACTAGATCGAATACTCCGGGGTACTCATCGATGAGAATTGCCCGATGTACGCGCGCGGCTTCGGCGGGAGAACAGCCCAGATAAACCCCCATTTTTGCCAGGTAGCCATCGAAGTCGATTTTGCCATCCTGATACTGTGTGAGCGGGGTTGTTACGGAAAGACTGAGTTTTGGCTCGGGCGGAAGGATGCCCGGAACACTGGCAACGGCGAGAGCCTCTTGCCACGACTGGCAGATCTTTACAAGGACGCCGCCGATATCGAAACATATCATGCTCTCGGAAGGATTACGGTTCACAGTTCCGCCTTAAACATACTCGCGATACGTTAAGAATTGCGCACTCAATCGCGTTCCTGTTGAATTGCGGCAAACGACGTGCCATAGTCTCCTCGTCGCCCCCTGACCGGGTCGAAATCTTAAATTGCCTTGCCGATTTACCCACCGACTATGCTTCTTCCAGCCATCCTTCTAGCGGTTACCACACAAGGGGCGCAAGCGACTTCGCCCACGATTCCCCTGCTTGCCGAGATCCCGGTCATCTTGAAGAAAGCCGAAGACGCGTTGGCTCGCGGTGCCCAAAAAGAGGCTCTGACCCAGCTCGATTCGCTAGGGCCAGAAGCAACTTACCGCGTCGCCTTCGCACCGGGTAGCCAGTCCGGCGGTCTCGCCTGGGCCCGCAAAATTGCGGTTCGCAGCTTCCTCACGTGGCAGACCCGATTGGGCCAAGAGCTCCGATTCGAGTGGGTCGAGAAGGGCCCGGCAGAGATCACGCTTCAGTTCATCGGGCGCACGGGCATTCTCCGGTCCGACCAAGTCGGCTTGACCCGATGGAATCGAAAGCCAAACGAGACGAACCCGCTGCCGTACCGAGCCGAGGTTTTGGTCGCGATCGTGCCGAAGGACGCGGCGCGGGTTGAGCACACCATCCTGCACGAAATTGGCCACGCGCTTGGGCTTGACCATGTTGAGCAGCCGGGCATGTTAATGAGCTCCTTTAACCCCACCATCCCGATCACGGAGCCGACGCTTGCCGAAGTGCAGGCCGTTCGCGACTGGCGCGAAAAGGCTCGCGCGTTGCGGGCAAAAGCTATACTCTGAGGGTGAAGTTCGCGGATGCGATTGCCGGTCGCGCCGGGGATTTCCCAGCTCTGCTGGGCGACGGGGCAAACGGAACCTGCATCGTTGAAAGAGGATTTACGCGTACGCCGTGCGATCTGGCTAACCTTTTGGCCCCTGAAACCGTGCGGGCCGTTCATGCAGAATATTTTGCGGCCGGCGCCCACTTCGTAGAAACGAACACTTACCAGGCCAACCGATTTCGGCTGCCGCCGGACTTTTCCATCGCCGAAGTGAACCGCGCCGGGGCTGTGCTGGCCCGCGAGGCTGCCCCGTCGGATCGCTGGGTGTTAGGTGCGATTGGACCCGCCGGAAAGCCGATGGAGCCGTTTGGCCATCTGCCCCAGGCAGATGTGTTTGCTTCCGTGGCCGAGCAAGCCCGCGCGCTTGCCGAGGGCGGCGTCGATGGCTTCATTCTCGAAACGTTCGTCGATCTCAAGGAGCTGGAGGTATCGGTACGGGCCGTCCAAAGCGTTTCGGACCTGCCGATTTTGGCCAGCAAGGCTTTCATCGAGGACGGTGAGATGCTCGCCGAGGGCCTGCCCCACCGATGCGCGCAGGAAATGGCGTCGTGGGGAATCGCCGCCGTCGGTGCCAACTGCATCGTTGGGCCGCAACGCATGCTGGACCTCGTTCGGCAGCTTGCCGAAGCCACGGACCTTCCAATCATTGCTATCCCGACTCCGGGCCTGCCGCAGTTGGTGAAGGGGCAAGTCACGTACGATACGAACCCGGAGTACTTCGCACGGGCGGTTTTGCGGCTGGTGGAGGAAGGTGCCCGTGTGATCGGTGGCTGCTGCGGAACGACCCCCGCCCACGTTCGCGCGCTCCGCGCGTTGCTAGACTCAGCGCCGATTAAGGTTCGAAAGTCGGCCCGGCAAACCGCCGAACTGAAGGACCGCGCGCCGGTTCCGGTAACGCCGCCTAGCCCGTTTCACGAGAAGCTCACCGGGGATAAATTCCTGACCGCCGTCGAGATGGATGTGCCCCGCGGTCTCGGCATCGAGAAACTCCTGAAAGGCGCCCAGAAGCTGAAAGAAGCCGGGACGGACGTCGTGAACATCTCCGACGGTGCCCGGGCGCGGCTGCGAATGAACCCGACGGCGGTCGCCACGATCCTGCAAAACCAAGTGGGCATCGAAGTCGTGATGCACTTTGCCTGCCGCGACCGAAACCTGCTGGCGATCCAGAGCGACCTTCTCGGGGCGCATGCCCTTGGCGTCCGGAATATTCTGGCCGTCACCGGCGACCCCGCCAACATCGGCGACTACCCGAGCGCGACCAGCGTTTTCGATATCGACTCGATCGGGCTCTGCCGCGTTTTGGCTCGCTTCAACGAGGGCATCGACCTCGCCGGTTACTCGGTCGGCGTTCAGTGCGGCTTCACCATCACCTGCGCTTACAATCCGCTGGCCGCAGACATCGACGAAGAGAATGACCGCCTGCGGCGCAAGGTGGAAGCCGGGGCGATGGCGATTTACACGCAGCCGGTGTTCGACGTCGCGCATGTGGACCTGTGCGCGCAAGCCGCCGATCGGCTTGGCGTTCCCGTTTTGGTCGGCGTTTTGCCTTTGCGTTCGGCCCGCCACGCTGAGTTCATGCATAACGAGGTTCCCGGAATCGTCATTCCGGCAGATCTGCGATCCCGGATCGCAAACGCGGCATCGGATGAAGACGCGCTCGAAATCGGGATTGCGGAAGCCCAACGCCTTGCCGTTCACGCCCAATCCGTCGCCCGTGGCCTGTACTTGATGCCGCCTTTCGGAAGCGCCCAGATGGCGTTGCGCGTGTTGGAAGCCGTTTCCTGAGGCAGGCCGCGTGGCGAGCATGCTGTAGCGCGAAAGTTTGAACCTATAATCTAGCCGTGGTCTCCGCCCTGGCTCTCGTTCTCTTCGCACCGGCTCCCGTCATTAACGTTGTGACGCCGGTCGGTGCATTCCCACAGAAACTGGGACGCCACAACCGAGTCGTCGTGTACTTCGGTCGCGGCGAAGAAGAACCTAGATTCGGCCCCGACTGGTACAACCCGAAGCCTACGCTCTCGGTACGTCCGTCGGGCGTGAAAGCCGGCCAAACCATCACGCTGACCGAAGCGAACATCACAAGTTTCCCGCGAAAGCTCGCCGACATCGAGCCGGGCGAGTACAACGTTCAGGCGGTCGTTGACCTCAACCTGGGGGGCCGGACGATCGGTGCAAGCCCGGGCAACCTGTACTCCAAACCGGTGCGCATCAAGTTTCCTCTGGCGAAGCCGCTTACGTTGCGCTGCAACCAGCGCGTGCCCGAGCCGACCTTCCGCAGCACCCCCCGAACCCAGGAAGTTGCCGTCGTGAGCTCACTGCTGACCCGCTTCTACGGACGGCGAACGATGCTTCGGGCGGCGGTCAACCTTCCGGGTGCCTACGCGCAGAATATCGGCCCGAAGTTCCCCGTCATCTACGAAGTGCCGGGCTTTGGTGGGAATCACTACTCTTGGAGCAACAAGAAAACTGCGGCTGATCTCGTTGGCGGCAAGCCGTTCATCCGGGTCGTGCTAAACCCGGACTGCCCCACCGGTCACTCCGTTTTTGCGGACAGTGCGGTGAATGGTCCCTGGGGAGAGGCCCTCACCACCGAGCTGATCCCGGCCATCGAACGCCGATTCCGGGCATTGGGCACCCCGCAAGGCCGACTGTTGCGGGGGCACAGCAGCGGCGGATGGAGCACGCTTTGGCTCCAGGTGAACTACCCGAGCTTCTTCGGCGGCACCTGGAGCACGTCGCCCGATCCGGTCGATTTTCGAGACTTCCAGCGGATGAACATCTACCGGCCGAATGAGAACGCATTCGTTGACTCCGAAGGCAAGCCGCGACCTTTGGCGCGCCAGGGCGACAGCGTTCTGGTGAACTACCAGCCGTTCAACGACATGGAGCGGCCGATCCGAGGCGAACAGTTGGGCTCGTTCCACGCCGTTTTCGGCGTCAAGGACAAGAATGGCGACCCGATTCCGCTTTGGAATCCGCTGACCGGCGCGATCGATGCCGCCGTTGCCGAGCAATGGAAGAAGTACGACATTGGCCTGATCCTGCGGCGAGATTGGCCGAAGCTGGAACGAAGGCTGTCCGGCAAGATCCACGTCTACATGGGCACGGAGGACACCTTCTACCTGGAGGGCGCGACCCGGCTCCTGCAGTCGGACCTGCGGCGGATGAAAGCCAAGGCAACGGTGGAGCTTTTCCCCGGCGACCACGGTTCGGTGATGACGCCGGAGCTGATTTCTCGCATTGAGCGAGAGATGGCCGCCGTGGTGCCCTAGTTCCGGGCTAAAGTAACTGCACCCGTGCGCAGTTTTCTCAATCTTGAACCCGAGGCATTTGGCCTTTCGAGCGAACTCGCCCGGGACCTTCGAACCTTTGACCGGCTCCTTGGGCGAGTGCTAGAGGAGCAGGGTCACGCGCACCTGATCGACCTTGGCCGACGGCTCGTGACCGAAAGCGGGGCGAAAGGCGTCGCTCTCGCCGAGGAAGTGCCCGAACTGCGCGACCCGGCCACCTTGCGAGACCTGGCGCGCGCCTTCACGGTGCTGTTTCAGTTGCTGAACATCGCTGAGCAAAAGGAAATCGTGCGCGTGAACCGCGGCCGCCACGGAAGCCGACGGGAGTCGATTCCCGAAGCGGTTGCGACCCTTCGGCAGCGAGGAATCCCGGCATCGGACATCCGGTCCGCCCTGGAAACCCTGGAGATCACGCCGACGCTCACCGCGCACCCGACCGAAGCAAAGCGCAAAGCGGTGATGGACAAGCTGGTCCAGCTGGCGAACTTGCTGGAAGAAGCGCAGTCGCCGCCCTCGCTGCGCAACGGGCTCGACCGCATCGCCGAGATTGAGGACGAGCTGAACCGCACCCTGACCACCCTGTGGCAAACCGACGAGATGCGGGCGCAGCGGCTGACGGTAGAGGAAGAGGTTCGCAACGCGCTGTACTTCTTCGAGCGCACGATTCTGAACGTCGCGCCGTGGCTGCACCGCGACCTGGAAGCCGCCCTCACGACCGAGTACCCGGGCGAAACCTGGCACGTGCCGACGCTGTTGCGCTACCGCAGCTGGGTGGGTGGCGACCGCGACGGCAACCCGAGCGTCACACCCGACCTCACCGCCGAGGCCCTTTTGCGGCATCGCGAGCTCGCCCTGCAGTCGCACTTGGACGCCGTCATTTCCCTGCGTCGTGAGAACACGCAGAGCATTAAGCTGGTCGCGGTTTCCGACGCGTTCCTGTTTGGTTTGGCGCAGGACGAAGCCGAGCTCGGCATGAACGGTGCGACCCAGAACCCGCACGTGCCAGACAACTTTGTGATGGACCGATACGCGCAGGAGCCGTACGTTCGGAAATTGTTTTGCATCGAGGCGCGGCTGCGGGCCACGATCGCCGATGCGCCGGGCGGATACTCCGGGCCGAATGGCTTGCTCGGGGATCTTCAGCAAATTCAAAGTAGCCTTCTCGAGCACCAGGGATCAGCGCTCGCAGAGAGCGGACCGCTGCCACATCTGATTCGCCAGGTCGAGATCTTCGGTTTTCATCTCGCCGCGCTCGACGTGCGGCAGCATAGCGACGAGCACGCCCACGCGCTGGAAGAAATGCTTGCCGTGGCGGACGCGATTCCCGACGGTCGACTGTATCGGTCGTTGAGCGAGGCTGAGAAGATCGAGTTGCTGTTGCGCGAACTCGACAACCCGCGACCGCTGATCTCGATCCGTTACGAGGGATCCGAGACGTTTCGGCACGTCTACGGCCTCTTCCCGGTGATCGCAAAGGCGCACCGCGAGTTTGGGCCGGAGTGCATCCAATCGTACGTCATCTCGATGACGCACGGAATCAGCGACATCCTCGAGGTGCTGGTGCTCGCCAAAGAGGCGGGGATCGGCGACCAGATAGACGTTTCGCCGCTCTTTGAGACCATCGAAGACTTGGCGCGAATGCCGGATCTTTTGCGCGAGCTACTGGCATTGCCGGCCTACCGGCGACACCTGGCCGCGCGTAATAACCTGCAAGAGATCATGCTCGGCTACAGCGACAGCAGCAAAGACGGTGGGTTCCTCTCGGCGAACTGGTCCATGCAGTCGGCACTGGCGGCCCTCGCCAAGCTGGAATCGGAAAGTGACGTCCACTTTCGGCTGTTTCATGGTCGTGGCGGAACGGTTGGTCGCGGCGGCGGACGCGCGAACCGCGCAATCCTCTCTCAACCAGCCGGTTCGTTCAACGGCCGCATCCGATTTACCGAGCAAGGCGAGGTCATTAGCTTCCGCTACTCATTGCCGCCGATCGCCCACCGCCACTTGGAGCAGATCGTTGCGGCGACGCTTTTGGCCCGCTTCCCGGTCGACCCGGTTCCTCACGAGGCGACCTATGCCGTCGTGATGGCCGAGCTTGCCGAATCCTCGCAAGCGGCCTACCGCGACCTGGTCTACGACAATCCGAACTTCTGGGGCTACTACACCCGCGCGACGCCGATTGAGCACATCGCTTTGCTGCCGATCGCCTCGCGGCCGGTCTACCGGCCGGGGAACGCGCTGGACGGACTGGCCTCGCTGCGGGCGATTCCTTGGAACTTTGCTTGGGTTCAAAACCGGGCGACTTTGGTCGGATGGTTCGGGCTTGGGCGCGCGATTTCGGGATTCATCGAGCGGCACGGCCCGGCTCAGCTCATCGAAATGGGCGAGCGGTGGCCGTTCTTCCGCACCGTGCTTTCGAATGCCGAGCTTGAGCTTGCCCGTGCGCACATTCCCACCGTTCGGCTCTACGCGGAACGGGTGACCGACCCCGCCGCAAAGCAGATTGAGACTGAAATCGAGGACGAGTTTGCCCGCGCGCGGGACAGCGTGCTTGCCATCCGCCGCGCACGGCAACTGCTGGAAAACTCCCCCGTCGTGGCGCGAACGATCCAGTTTCGGAACCCGTGCGTGGCGCCGCTGAGCCTCATTCAGGTTCTGCTGATGAACCAAGGCGACACGATTGATGCCGAGGGCCGGGCGGGCGTTTGGCGAGAGGCGATGCTACAGAGCATCGCCGGTCTGGCCGCCGCCATGCAAAGCACGGGTTAGAGCTCGCCGAGTGCGTCGCGGATGCGCTCGATCAGATCGGCGTGGCGGTCGGCGTCGAAGGCGTTCGCTGGGTCCGTTCGGATTTCGTTGGGCATGGCCAGCGGCGGCAGGGTTCTTTGCGTCTCCGGTTCGTTCGCGAAGCGTGGCCACACGTGCGCATGCAGGAACGGGTCGAGGTTGCCGTAAATCCCGTAATTGGCCCGGACGGCCCCGGTCGCCAAGATCACCGCGTCGCCGAGCGCGGCCATATCCATGAGGAACTGAACCCTCGCCTGTAGGCCCAAGTCGTTCAGCTTGCCGACCATCGGGGTCGCCAACAGAATGCAGTAGCCTTCAAGAAACTGGTTCTCCGCCATCACGGCGTATCCGCTGGGCAGTTGGGCAATCAGTCGCGGCTCTTGGCCACTTTCACAAAGGGCGATTCGTTCGGCGGGCGTCATTTTGACCTCTTTAGCAGTAGCTTCATGCTAACCGCTAGGCTACCGCCGGGCGCGGGCGGCGCGGGTACACCGAAAAAACGGCTCTCGAATAGCGTAACATTGTCCCTCATGAATACAAGGCAACACGTTTGGACAGAGGAAGTTTGCATTTTCGCGTCCCGCTCGGAAAATGCATACGCACACGTCGCTCGAAAGATCGGGCCAAACGACAAGCTGCAGCTGTTGGTGCAGAGCTTCTTTGCGGTTCCGCCGGCGATCACCGACGTCTCAGCGCTGAACAACGCGCTCGTCGCCGAGGGTCTGGCCGAGATCGTTGACCCGGCAGCCACTACGGCGAGCGGCAGCACCCGTGGCGCGGACCTCATCGAGAAGGGCAACGAACTGCTGAAAAAGCACCATCTGGACAAGCATCACCTGGCAACGAACGACTTCAAACTGGTCCTCGGGCTTGTGAAGGAAGGCAAGGACAACCGCCGAGACACGCGGGTTCTCTGCACGAAAGCCCAGCACCGCGTTTTCAAGAAGCTCGGACATCACTTCGTCGTCGAAGCCGTCTAAGCACTACTTCGCCGTCGTGAACCGCATCCGCAGCAAGCTGCGGATCTGGATCAGCGTGAAGCCGACTAGGATGCTGCCCATCACCCAGGCGGCGGCCGTCGCGTAGCCAAACTTGAGGAACATGAAGGCGTTTTGCCAGACCTCGAGGCCAATCGTGCGCGTGCTATTCAGCGGGCCGCCCTGGGTGAGGACAAACACGTTCTCCATCGCCTTGAACCCGGCGATGAATACGCCGAGCAAATTGATCAGGATCAGCGGCTTCAGGCCCGGCAGGGTGATGAAGCGGATCTTTTGCATCCAATTCGCGCCGTCAATGTCGGCAGCCTCGTACCGCTCGGTCGAAATGTTCTTGAGCGCGGCCAGATACAGGATCGAGCCCGCGCCTGCGCCGGCCCAGATTCCTGGAAGCACGACGGAGAACATGGCCAAAGTCGGATTGCCCAGCCAGTCATTTGCTACCGGAACCGGTCCGTGCCCGATTGCGGCCAGGAACGGATTCACAACGCCGTCGATGATCGGCCGCAGCAGGCTGTTCAGCAATCCGGTCTCGGTCTTATCGTAAAACTGCCGCCAAACCAGGCTCACCACGATGGCCGACGTCATGGCCGGCAGGTAGAAAACTGTTCGGAAAAACACCGTGCCGAACGGAATCTCGTTCAGCGCCAACGCCAGGAAGATCGGCAAAAAGAACCCGATCATCAGCGATAGCGCGACGTAGACGAAGCTGTTCCAAAGCGACTGGTAGAAGACCGGCTGGCTGAAAACCCCGATGAAGTTATCGAAGCCGACCCACTTCGCGTCGCCGATGATTTTGTAATCTTGGAAAGCGATAACGAGGCCACGGCCCAGCGGGTAGTACGCCCAGACGAAAATGGTCAGCGCGGCCGGCGCAAGGCAAAAACCCAGGAAGGTCCAAATGCGGCGGCGGCTGATTCCCGCCGGGAGCCGCTCGATAATCGGGTCGGCGAACCGAGCCTTTCGTGCAAAGCCGACCCCGCAAGCCACCACCCCGATGAACAGCAAGCCGAAAATTCCGGTCGCCCAGCCGCGCCGGGTCGCCATTTGGTCTTCTGGCGTGTAGCCCAGCAGCTTCTGGTTCATCTCGCGTTCGGTGTCGGCGAGGATCGTCGAAACCGGCGTGTTTGGCTCCAACCGGGCACGATCCAACGCTCCGTTCAGCACTTCGTAAATCTGCTGGCAGTTCCGGCCGTACGGCTCGGGATGGCCGGTCGAAAACAGGCTGCGGTTTGCTTCGACGTAAGCCGGATCGACCTGCGAAAGGAAGTCGGTGTAGCCGAATTTTTCCAGGTAGTACGGGTTCACGAGGTTGCCGATGCCGAGCTCAACGCACTTTTCGGTGTTGATCCGCGCCGCATCGTCGCCTGCAAAGAACTTGATGAACCGCCAGCAGGCCTCCAGCTTCTTGGGGTCTTTCACCCGCGAGGAGATCGCCCACATTCCGGCATTGATCTCGTTGCTCTTACCGCGCGGGCCAGAAGGCAGCGCGGCGATACCGATGACGCTCGGCGAGAGGTCGCTCTGCTGCAGGACTACATCGTTGGTGTAGCCAAACCACATCGCGGTCTTGCCGGTGTTGATGTCGTTGCTTAGGTTGGCCGCAACCTGCGCCGCCGGATAACCATCTTTTTGTGGCTGAAGCAGTTTCCGGTAGAAGTCCAGCGCCTGGCCGGCCTGTGGGCTGTTGATGCGCGCCCGCCAGACTCCGGTCTCGGTCGGCTCGACGACTTCCCCACCGGCTTGGTACAGAAAGTTTTGCCACGTGTAGCTGGGGATATTCGAGAACGAGAACCCAAAACGGTTCTTGTTGCTCAGCTTTCGCGCGGTTTCGTAAAACTCGTCCCAGGTTCGCGGCGGCTTGCTTGGGTCCAGTCCGGCCTCGCGGAAGAAGTCTTTTCGGTAATAGAGCGCGACCGCCACCTGGAAAAATGGGATGGCGTAAACCTTCTTGTCGTAGCTTTTCAGCACCTTCAGAACGGTCGGGTTCGCGCGGTCGAGCACGCCAGGATCCTGCGCGATGAGGTCAGTCATCGGGCGGCAGAACCCCTGCTCGACGAACGTGTAGTACTGCCGAAAGTTGACGTAAAACACATCCGGCGAGCGGTCGCCCGCCATCGACATGAGGAACATGTTGTCGGCTTGGTCCCCGACGAGGTTCAGGCCGCCCGCGTTCACGACCCGCACGTCCGGGTTGCGCCGGTGGAAATCCTCGAAGACGGACCGGCGGATGAGCGCGGTCGTGGTGGTGGCTTCTTTGGGCGGAATTCCATAGCCCGGCCCCGCCATCATGCGAATCTCGGTCGCCTCGGCCTGCGGTCTTGCCGTTGCCGCGACCAGCGCGAAGAAGAGGACCAGAATCAGCCGAAGGCAAGCCACGGGAATTAGTATGGCAACGCTTTCCAAAATCGCCCAAAATTCTCGAAACCGTCAACCAAGTTTTTTTCTGGAGAACAGAATGAGGCTTGACAAGGGCTCCGTTTTGGTATATATTCGTCTATGTATTTCCGGTCTGATCGGAGCCAAAGCTGATGAAAAAACCCACCGTTGCGAAAGAAGCCGTTGACACGAGCGATAAAGATCGCGCCCTGCAAAACGCCCTGAGTCAGGTTGAGCGGGCCTTTGGCAAAGGGAGCATCATGCGCATGGGGGATGACACCCGCGAGGCAGTCGAGGCGATTCCGACCGGTTCACTCAGCCTCGACCTTGCGCTTGGCATCGGCGGATTGCCTCGGGGGCGGATCACCGAGATCTACGGACCGGAGTCGGGCGGAAAGACGACCCTCGCCTTGCACTGCGTTGCCGAGGCCCAAAAGCTGGGCGGCCTCGCGCTCTACATCGATGCCGAGCACGCGATGGACGTGGACTATGCCCGCCGGCTTGGTGTCGACGTGGATCGACTGTATCTTTCGCAGCCAAGCAGCGGCGAAGAAGCTCTTGAGATTGCGGATGCGCTGATTAAGTCGGGTTCGTTCGACATTGTCGTCATTGACTCGGTCGCCGCATTGGTACCCAAAGCCGAAATCGAAGGTGAGATGGGCGATGCGCACGTCGGTCTCCAGGCGCGAATGATGAGCCAGGCGCTGCGAAAGCTCGGTGGCTCGCTGAACAAGTCGAAGACCGCCGCCATCTTCATCAACCAGCTGCGCGAAAAGATCGGCGTGATGTACGGCAACCCGGAAACGACGCCCGGCGGCCGCGCCCTCAAGTTCTGGGCGAGCATCCGGCTTGAGGTTCGAAAAGGCGACGCGATCAAAGTCGGCACCGATCAGATTGGTGCCCGAACAAAGGTGAAGGTCGTGAAGAACAAGGTTGCCCCACCCTTCAAACTGGCGGAGTTCGACATGATTTTCGGCCAGGGCATTTCGAAGTCGGGCGACCTGCTCGACATCGGCGTCTCGAGAAACTTGATCACCCGGTCGGGAACCTACTTCAGCTACGGCGACACCCGCCTGGGCCAAGGTCGCGACAACGCGCGACAGTTCCTCGATGAGCATCCGACGATGGTCGCCGAGCTCGACACCAAGGTGCGGGCAATCTTCAAGGAAGAGCAAGCCCTACGCGTGAAAGGTCCCGTTTCCGTAGACGAGCCGTTCGAGGAAGAAGACGAGGCATAACCCGTGTCACCGAGAGAGAAGGCGCTGAACCTGCTCGCCAAGCGCGAGCGGTTCGCCTCGGAACTGCAAGAAGCCCTCGGTGAGGGCAACGAGCCGGTGATCGCCCAGCTTCAACGCGAAGGTTTGCAAAGCGACCTCCGGGCCGCTGAAGCCCTTTGCCGGCAGCGGGCCGACTATGGGGACGGATACCTGAGGGAAAAGCTGAGGGAGCGCAACGTCGAGCCGGACCTCCTCGAAGACGTCGTGCGGGCGATGCCAAGCGAGGCGGAGCGAATGGCACAGATTCCCACCCGGGGCAGGACGGATGCCCAAATGGCGCGTTACTTTGCGAGCCATGGCTTCGAAGAAGAAGCGATTCTGGCCTGGCGCGAACGGTCACAATAGGAGTGCATGACGCAGCTCGCCCAAGCAATCGCCGCGGCCGCGGGCACCGGAACGTTCGTCGTCATCGCCCTGTATCTCGGCCTGATTCGACCGGCACGTGCCGCCGTAGATCAGGAACGCCGGGACCTTAAGGAACGCGCCGACCGCACCCTTGACGACGCCCGCGCCGATGCCGAACGAATTGTCCGGGTGGCAAATGAGGAGATTCGAGAGCGGCAAGCGAACCAAAAACGGGATGAGCTCCGGCTCGAGCAGAAGGAAACCCAGCTCGAAGAGCGACGCCTCAAGCTGGAATCGCAAGAAGAAGGGCTGCTCAAGGAACAGCGGGCGGCGTTAGAGCGCGAGGAGAGCATTGACCGCCGCTCGCGCGCCATCGAGGAGGAGATCCAGCGGGTCGCGGGTCTCTCCGCCGCCGAGGCAAAGGGCGTTTACCTGGCGCAGATCGAAGCCGAGTTCCACGAAATCGGAATGAAAAAGGCGAAGGAAGCGGAGCTTCGCGCCGTCACCGAAATCGAGCGAAAAGCCAAGAAGGTTGTGCTCGATGTCATCCAGCGGTCGGTCGTGGATTATGTGACCGAGGCGACGCTGGCCGTCGTCGAGCTCCCCAGCGAAGACATGAAAGGACGGATCATCGGGCGCGAGGGCCGCAACATCCGGGCGTTCGAGCAAGTTACCGGCGTGGACCTTATCATCGACGAGACGCCGGAAGCCGCCGTCATCTCGTCGTTCGACCCGGTTCGGCGCGAAACCGCCCGCCTAACGCTGATGAACCTGATGCTGGACGGACGAATCCACCCGGTACGCATCGAGGAACTTTACGAAAAGGCGCAGACCGAGGTAAGCCGAATGATTTTGGAGGCCGGGGAGCGTGCCGCCGAGCGCGCGAACGTCAGCGGATTGACGGCGAAAACCATCGAGACAATGGGCCGCCTGCGGTTCCGAACCAGCTACGCGCAGAACGTACTTGACCACAGCGTCGAAGTCGCTCGGCTGGCAGAAAACCTCGCGTTCGAACTCGGCTTGAACGCCGAGCTTGCAAAGCGGGCTGGCCTGCTGCACGACATCGGAAAGGCACTTGGTCCCGAGTTTGAGGGTCCGCATGCCCTCACCGGCATGGAGTTCCTGCGGACCCAGGGCGAGAAGGATGGGATTCTGCTTGCCGTTGGCGCGCACCACAACGACATCGAACCGACAAGCGCGGAGGCAGTCCTGGTGATCGTCGCCGACACGATCAGCGCGGCACGACCGGGTGCCCGGCGCGAGAACCTAGAGAACTATCTAAAGCGGCTCACCTCGTTAGAGGCCCTTGCCAACGACTTCCCCGGCGTCGAGCGGTCCTACGCGGTGCAGGCCGGCCGCGAGGTTCGCCTCATCGTGAGACCGGAAGAAATCGACGACCTCGGGGCGTCGCGGCTAGCGAGCGCGGTCGCGCAGCGAATCGAGACCGAAATGGACTATCCGGGCCAAATCAAGATCACGGTGATTCGCGAACGCCGCGCCGTGAACTACGCTAAGTCGAAGCAAAAGGGATAATTCCAGCGTGGCCGACTACCGAATTCTCTTCCTGGGCGACATTGTGGGCGAGCCCGGTCGACGCGCCGTCGAGAATCGGCTACCGCACCTCATGTCCCGCTTGGATCCGTTGTTCGTCATCGCAAACGGCGAGAACGCGGCTGCCGGTATCGGCATCACCCCAAAGATTGCGGATGAATTTTTTGCGATGGGGATCGATGTGATCACGCTCGGCAACCACGCGTTCAATAAGCGCGAAATCGGCCCGTACCTAAAAGACAACCCAAACATCATTCGGCCGGGCAACTTCTCGGCTCGACTGCCGGGGAGTGGCCAAACCGTTTTCGAACGGAGCGGCGTTCGGCTCGCAGTCTGGAATCTTTCCGGGCGGGTGGAGATGGATCCGGTTTACGACGACCCGTTCAAGATGGCGGACGATTGGTTAGAGGCCGCCGACACCAACCACATCTTTCTGGATTTTCATGCCGAGGCGACCAGCGAGAAGATCGCGATGGGTTACCACGTGTCCGGACGAGCGAGTGCAGTGGTGGGAACCCACACCCATGTGACGACCGCCGACGAGGCGATTCTTGATGGCGGCACCGCATACATCACCGATGTCGGCATGTGCGGGCCGCGCAAAAGCATCCTCGGAATGAACCGTGACCTGATTCTTCGGCGATTTCGCGGAGGCCTTCCCGAGCGTTTTGAAGTGGCAAACGAGTCGGGTGTACTCTGCGGGGTGGTTGTTCGCGTCGAAAAAACGAGCGGACGCGCGCTGCAAATCGAACGGATTCGTGAAGAGGCGTAGCCCTCAGACAGATTTGTCGTTAGAATAGAAGTGTTCACCGAATGGAGAAAATGATGAAGAAGGCCGTGATTGCCGTTCCGTTGCTTGCCTTTGCGGCATTCGCCACCACCCAGGTTGCCGTGGCGCAAGCCCCGGGTGCCGCCGAAGTAATTTACACTCCGGTGAAAATGATCGCCGACCAAGGACTAACCGTGAAGGGTTGGGGCAGCGGCACGATCTCCGAGTCTGATGATGCGGCCTACGAAGGTGCCCATTCCATCCGGTTCTCTTCGCGAAACTTTTTCCAGGGCGGAATCATTACGCTCGGCAAGTCGGTGGACCTGGCGAAAGCCTTCACGGACAAGGACAACTTGCTGCGGTTGGTTTATCGAACCTCAGACTCTTCGACCGTGATTGGCGGCGGACGCGGCGGCGTAGGTGGAGGCGGTGCATTTGGTGGAGCGGGCGTTGGCGGCCCTCCTCCAGGAATTCCGGGTGGTGCCGGGCAGGGCGGCTTCGGTGGAGCCGGTATCGGTGGCCCTCCGGCAGCGGCGCGCGGCGGCGCGGCGGCGGCCACGAAGCTCAAGACGATTCGCGTGATCATCACGACCACCGACGGCAAGAAGTCGGAGACGTATGTTCCCGTGAACACGTCGTCGGGTACCGGCGAGCGCGGATGGCGCAGCGTGGCGGTTCCTTTGATGGCCATTTCAGGTTTCGAGCGAACCAATAAGATGGTGCAGTCGGTTGCATTCAGCACCGACGTGTCGGCCGTCGTTTACCTTGGCGACCTCCGGGTGATTAACGATAGTACGCCGGTTCGCGGCGAACCGAACGTTCGCACAATCAACCGAGAGTTGGGCTCAGAAGTGGTGTTCTCGGCCACCGGTCAGGGTGGTACCAGCGTTCTCAAGTACACCTGGGATTTCGACGATTCGGACGGAGTTGAAGTTGACGCAGAAGGCCAAGTCGTGAAGCATAAGTTCCGACGACCCGGCACATTCACGATCACCCTAACCATTTCCGATTACTTCGGCTTGAAGGCGCCGTTCAAAACGACGATCAAAGCCAAAATCAATCCGTAAGCCAGCCTTTGGCGGTAACCCGGTACGTCTTACAGGGGAATTGCGCACGCATTTCCCCAAAAATTTCGTCGTTCGTAGTATTCTGCGTTTGAACGAACGTTCGAGAGACTAACCGTGAGCAGAAACTACGATTCCGTCATGCGCATTGCGCTCAGCTGTAAAGAGCCTTTGTGGAGCGACGCCCTCGTCGCCCTCCTCTCCGCAAACCAATCTTGCGAGGTCGTTGCGGTAGAGCTGGACACGCGATCCCTGATCACCGCTGCGAAGGATCAGTACGCGCAGGCGCTGGTTATCGACAGCACGAAGCTTGACCAGAGCGATCTGCAGTTTCTGCTGGGCGCGCGCGCATTTGGCGACTTCGAAATCATCCTCATCATCCAAGAGGATGAGATGGAGATGTACCAGGGCATTCCCGTCGACCGAATCGTGACCCGCGCCCAATCGGCAAAGTCGCTTTACGACGCTCTCGGTGCCGTTTCCACCCCGCTCAAGCTGCGCCGACCACTCGTTCGCGAGGGCCGCAAGCCGTACGGCTCGAAAGAGGACAACGTTCTCAGCCGTCGCGAGTACGAAGTCGCTTTGCTGGTCGCCAAGGGAATGAGCAACCGACGAATTTCGGTTCAAACCGGCCTGCGCGAGCAGAGCGTGAAGAACCTGGTGAGCGTGGTTATGCGAAAGCTGCACTGCGAGAACCGCGTTCAGGTCGCCCTTAAACTGGTCAACGCACCGGTTGCCGAAGTCGAAGATTGATCCCACGGGCGATTTAGGCCTGCATGGACTATAATCGCCTGGATAATGAAGCAACGGGTTTTGACGGGGCTAGTGCTCGCGACCGTAACTCTCTTGCCCGTTGCTTACGTCGGGATTCTTCCCATCTGCCTCCTAGCCGTCGTACTGGCATGGCTGGGACACCGAGAGATTAGCGGCCTGCTCACGGGAGAAAAACGGTCCGTGCCGATCGTCGGCACGGCATTGCTCGTTACCGCCGCGCTGTTTTTTTGGCTTAACCGCGGCCTGTTGGAGAAGCTGGTGCAGCCGGAGGGCTGGGCCCTTACCTGGGCCGCATTGATTGGCCTGACACCGCTCGTTTATCACCTACGCGATTGGCCGAAGCCGCTGGTCTTGCAGGCCGAATTTGCCAGCACGGTTTGGCTCACTATTCCCTTGCTCTCTTTAATTTGGCTGCACCAGTTGCCGGATCAGGTTGGACTTTGGAACCTGGCAAACCCGATGCTTCTTGCCATGGTGCCTGTTTGGGCAGGAGACACCGCCGCCATCGTGATCGGAAAGAAGTTTGGGCGCCACCCATTGGCCCTGCAGATCTCGCCCGGAAAAACGTGGGAAGGTAGCATCGCCAATTTTCTTGCGGCTACGTTAGTGGGTTGGGGTCTCGGTCCGTTGGTGGGGCAGTCTCCCCTGATGGGGCTTCTCTGCGGAATGCTTTGCGGCATTCTGGGCCAGCTTGGAGACCTGTTTGAAAGCTATGTGAAGCGCCAGGCTGGAGTGAAGGATAGCGGTGATCTTCTGCCTGGGCACGGCGGAATCATGGATCGACTTGACAGCGTGTTGTTTGCCGCTCCGGTCATCGCGGTTGCGATCAGCCGATTGGCTGGCAAAATCTGACGGCCGCAGGGAATTGTTTCACGTGAAACATGCCTCGGTACACTAACTGCACTCCCGGACTTGGAGTGTATGCCCATGGAAAACACCTCGAACACCTTCGAAATGCCAACCCGTTATGACGCGACCGCCAGCGAAACCAAATGGTATCAATGCTGGGAGGAAGCCGGGTTGTTCCAGCCCGATGCCGACCCTGCGAAAGGGGCGTTCTGCATCACGATTCCGCCGCCAAACATCACCGGAAGCCTCCACATGGGGCACGCGCTGTGCTATCCCCTCCAGGACATGATCGGCCGGTTTGAGCGGCTGCGCGGACGATCGGTGCTCATCCTCCCCGGCCACGACCACGCCGGAATCGCCACGCAATCTGTTGTAAGCAAGCAGCTTCGCGAGCAAGGAATCCATCCAGCCGAGCTGGGCCGAGAGGGCTTTAACGAGCGCGTATGGGAATGGCGTGAGAAGTCTGGCTCCATGATCCTGGAAGGTTTTCGCGCCCTCGGTTGCGCCTTCGACTGGTCGCGGAGCCGATTTACACTGGATGAGGACTACGCCAACAGCGTTCTCGAGGTCTTCATCGACTGGTTTGAGCGTGGCCTCATCTTTCGCGGCAAGCGCGTTGTGAACTGGGACCCTACGCTGCGAACCAACGTCTCCGATATCGAGACCGAGCGCAAGGTCACAAAGGGCCACCTCTTCCACGTCCGCTACCCCTTCGCCGACGGATCGGGGTTCGTCGTGATTGCCACCACACGGCCCGAGACGATGCTCGCGGACGTTGCGGTTGCGGTCCACCCAAGCGACGCCCGATACCACGGGAAGGTTGGCAAGGAGATTCGCCTCCCTTTGGTGAACCGGCTAATCCCGCTTGTCGCCGACATCTATCCCGATCCCGAGTTCGGAACCGGCGCGGTGAAGATTACGCCTGCGCACGATGCAAACGACTACGGCGTAGGAGTGCGCCACGGCCTAACCATGCCGGTGATCTTTGATGAGACCGCGAAGGTGACGCTCACTGACATTTCCCACGAGGAGCTATCGGACTTCGTGCGTTCCCTCGACGGAGCTGACCGCAACGCCGCCCGAAAGTTGATCGTTGCCGAACTGGAAGCGCAGGGCTTCATCGAGAAGATTGAGGATCACGAAATCGCGGTGGTGATCAGCGACCGGTCGAAAGACGTCATCGAGCCGCTGCTCAGCGAGCAGTGGTTCTGCGATCAGCCCAAGCTCGCCGCACCCGTCATCGAGGCCGTGAAGGACGGAGAAATCAAGTTCACGCCGGCTCGCTACGAGCGGATTTTCCTCGCCTGGATGGAGAACGTCCATGAGTGGACGCTGAGCCGGCAGCTCTGGTGGGGTCATCGCATCCCGATCTACTACGACGCCAACGAGAAGCCGTATGCCGCCCTCAGCTGGGAAGACGCGCAGGAAAAGGCAGGCGAGGTTCCCATTGTGCGGCAAGACGAAGACGTGCTCGACACCTGGTTCTCCAGCGGTCTTTGGCCCTTCGCAACCCTCGGCTGGCCAGACGAGACCGCCGATCTGGCGCGCTACTATCCGACGAACACGCTCATCACGGACCGGAACATCATCAACCTCTGGGTTGCGCGGATGCTGATGATGGGCTTTGACCGGATGGGCGCAAAACCGTTTACCAACGTGCTGATCCACGCCACCGTACTCACCAAGGACGGTCGCCGAATGAGCAAATCACTTGGCACCGGCGTGGACCCCATGACCGTGATCAGCACCCTTGGGGCCGACGTGCTTCGTTGGACGCTCCTAAGCCAAACCGGCGACAACCAGGACGTTCGGTATAGCGAGGAAAAGAACGAAGAGGCCCGGAACTTCGGCAACAAGATCTGGAACGCCACGCGCTTTATCCTGATGAACGTTGAGGAGCCGCCGTTGCCGCCCACCGAGCTGAACCCCGTCGACGAATGGCTGCTCGCGCGGCTGGAGCGCGCGGAGAAGGAAATCGAAGAAGCTTACGCTGCCTTCGATGTTCAACTTGCCTGCCAAAAGCTGTACCGATTCTTCTGGAATGACCTTTGCGACTGGTACATCGAGGTATCGAAGGTGCGGCTGGCCGACATCACCACCCGGGAAGTGCCGCAATGGGTCTTGCTCACCGCCATCGAGTCGTTCCTGACGATGCTGCATCCGGTGATGCCGCATCTCACCGAGGAGCTGTATTCGCACCTTCCGCTGCAAAACAAGGTTCCGCTGCTCATGGGCTCCTCTTGGCCGCGAACTTCCACCGGTCTGGTTAACCCTGAGACAGAGGCAAGTGTCGAGCGAACTTTCGAGATCGTGCGGGCGGCGCGCGCACTCCGGGCGACTATCAACCTCCCGGCAATCCGTAGGGTTCCGGTGCTGTACGTTGAGGGTGACCTAAACGACGGAATCGGGATCATCATGTCTCAAGCCTGGTTCGAAGAGATTCGATTCGGCAAGCCGACCGAGGCACACATCACCGCAACCGTCGCGGGGGTAGACCTCCACCTGCCGGTCGAGGGTCTTGTCGACAACGAAAAAGAAATGGCCCGACTGGATCGCGAACTCGCAAAAGCTCGCGAGGACGCCGCGAAACTCACCGCCCGATTGGGGAACCCACAGTTCACCGAAAAGGCGAAGCCAGAGGTCATTCAGCGCGACCAGGCGGCACTTCTGGAGCTTTCCGAGAAGGTTCTGCGGCTGGAAGAACGGCGACGAGCCTTCGAGGAAAACGCCTAGTCGCCCTTCGTCAGGCGGCCGGTGTCGAAGTCGTAGATCAGGTCGCCGTCCGTGTCGGTGCGAAATGCCCGGATGCCCGCATCCTCGAGACGCTTAAGCGTTTCCGGGTGCGGGTGCCGGTAGCTGTTCTCCCGGCCACAGGAGATGATCCCCGCTCGCGCCTGGATTGCGGCCAAAAACTGGGCAGAACTGCTCGACTTCGAGCCGTGATGGCCAACCTTCAGGATGTCGGAGCGCCATCCGGTTACGGCGATCAGCTCCGCTTCCCGGTCGCCGCTCAAGTCGCCTGTAATCACCAAAGAACCTTTCGAACCAGCGACCCGGGTGCACACCGAGCCATCGTTATCCGGAGTAGCAGCCGAAACCGAAGGGCACCAAATATCAAAGCGCAAGCCGCCAAAGTCGAACGCGCCGCTGGTGAGCCATTGCACATCTTTTAGTTGAGCTCTCCAAGATTGAATCCAAGCGACCATCTGGTCGTTCCCTTCGAATCCTGAGGAGGCCACCAGCTTCGCGCTGGGATACCGTGCCAGGACGGCACCGGTTCCGCCCACGTGGTCGCCGTCAGGATGCGTGAGAATGATCCGCTCGACGCGGTTGATTCCGTACTTGCGAAGCTTCGGCACCACGAGTCGCTCACCGGCGTCATCGCGGGCGCGTTTCGGTCCGGTGTCAATCAAGATGGCCGTGTCGCCGCTTTGAATCACGGTGCAGTCGCCCTGCCCGACGGCCAGAAAGATCGCGCGGCGAATCGCCGGACGGGGCCAAAAACCCCAGGCAAGGAGCAACAGGCAAACGATCGCCGCCGTCAAGAGCCTATGCTTCACGCTTCACCGGCCTCCAGAACCACAAAATTGCACCGTAGTAGATGAACAGTAGATAACCAGAAAATGCTGGCACGGGGAACTGCAGCCGGGGATCAGAGCCGAGCGATGTTGTAACCCACTCGATCCATCGAAGCGGATTCCCGAGGAGCCAAGGTGCCGCCCAAGCGGACACGCCGGGAAACACTGAACCGATCGCAGCGAGCCCAAGACCGGCAAAGAACAACACGGTGATCGCGCTGGCGATCAGCAAGTTTGCCAGCAACGCCAGACCGGGCACGAAGCCAAAGTAGTAGGCGGTCAGCGGCGACGAAGCCCAGAAGCCGACCCAAGAGGAACGCAGGAGGTTCTTCCAGGGCAGGTCGGATTCGCCGATCCCGCCAAACAACCCAAGGAAAAGCATCACGATGAAGGAAAGCTGCGCTCCGATCTGGAAGATCGCGCTGGGCTGCCAAAGCAAAATGGCGATTCCGGCGATGCACCACGACGATAGGAAGTCGCGCTCCCGGCGATAGAAGAACGCCCCGTACGCAACAAGGAACATGATTGCGGCCCGAACCACCGCCACGCTGGCACCCGCGACCAGCGTGTACAGAATCAAAACCGCCGCGATCAATCCGAACCGAAACCCACGCGGAACCGGGAGACGCCGAACGAGCAACGCGATGATCGAGGCGAAGGCGGTGACCTGCATTCCCGAGGCCGCGACCACATGAAAAGTGCCGGTCGCCCGCAACGACTCTGCGGTTTTCTCAGGCAGAAGATCCTGGGAGCCGAGCACGAGCGCATTCATAAAATTAGCTGGCTCTCTCGGAAGCCAGGCGTTCATCCGACCGCTAAACATGAGGGACGCACTTTTAGCCGTCCGGGCCAACCAAGTGCCCTCTCCAACAACGGCAACCCGGTCCGGCACGACCCGGCCAGAAACGCCTTGCACCCGAAAGTTCATCTCAGTTTCGGGTCGCAACGGTCGAACCACACCTCCAAATTGCAGCCGATCGCCAACGATCAGGCGATCCGCAACTGGCCCATGCGGAAGAAAAAACCGATAGCCCATCGAGCTCGACTTTGCGTTGAAGGTAACGCCATCTGGCCCGACCCTAGGAACCGACACGACTTCCACGACCTCCCGCCGGTAGGAAGAAGCCTCCAGACGAGGTGCCAACTGCGGGGTAAGCACGGCCCCAAGCAAAAAAGACAACCCGAGAGAAACGCGAAACCGGCGGTCATCCACAAACCACAACCCGGCCAAAAGAAAGAAGATGTGGCCCGGATGCTGCCGTAGCGTGAGCCCGACCACCAGCCCAAACAGGACGGCCACCGCCGGCCGGGCCGCTAGCTGCTGCTTAAGACTCGTCCAGCCGAGCTGGCCGCTGCCTTCTTCGTTCTTCGGCAATGTCACGGATGCTGCGACTATAGTCCATTCCAGATGGCGGTGTCACGGGTTTCGGTACCGGAGGTTGAAAGAACTTCCCATCTTCTTCGGGCCGAACGCTAAACCGCACGTCACGGAAGAGGTCGTCTTCGCCAGAGTGCCGCCGCAAGATCGCCAAAATACGTTCTTTTTGCATTCGCAATTCTTGGTGCCAAACGCCGCTTTGAACGGTAACGTAGAGCACACCGTCGTCGTAACGGTCCGGCATGCACTTCTTTGCCAAAACGTCCCCAACGAGGGAATTCCAAGCCCGCATGGTCAGCCGGGCCCGGGCCGTTCGCAAAACATTCCGTTGGCCAATCACTTGGTCCACCATCTCGCCGACCCGTCTCATTCCACGTGAATCGTACCGGCATCTACCGAGAAAACCCGGCTTGCTTTCAAGATCTTCTCGCCGGCTGCCGAAGCCTCGGTGCACGTCAAAACCGCCTGCCGCGCATAGGCAATCACGACTTCAACCAAGTGGGCCCGCCGGTGCTCATCCAGGTCGCTCAGGATGTCATCCAGCAAGAGAACCGGTGCCGCCCCCAAAACCTCGCGTGCGGCCAACAGAGAGGCCACCTTGATGACAATGACGGCGGTTCGTTGCTGCCCCTGCGAGCCAAACTGACGCGCCGTCCGTCCAGAGATCTCCACCCCCAAATCATCGCGGTGCGGTCCCACCCCGGTTCCTCCACGTGCGGTGTCGGTTGGTCGGCTCTGAACCAGGAGGTCCAGCAACTCCCCCTCGTCGTTTCGCTCGACAACCAGCGACAGCTCTTCGCCGGGTGCCATCTGGCGGTGAATCTCCTGCGCCACCGGCCGCAACCGGTCGAGGTGCTCATTGCGGAATTGCCGCATTGCGGTGCCGTGCTGAGCGATCTGGACCTCCCACGGCTCGAACACCTCTCCCGGCACGAATTGCTCACGAGAGAGCCGCAGAAGCGAATTTCTTTGCTCCACGGCCCGCTTATAAACGGAAAGATGCCGGAGGTAGGCCGGATAAAGTGCCGAAAGCTCAAGGTCGAGAAACAGCCGGCGGTCGCTGGGTTCCCCCCGAACGATCGCCATATCTTCGGCGCTCATGCAAACGCAGGGCAGCCGACCAATCAGATCGGCGGCTCGAGGCAGCCCCAGCCCGTTGATCGCGCAGCGCTTCCGGGCGTGCCTGTCCAACACCACCGAGAGTTGGGTCGCCCCTTCGCGCAGGGTTCCCAAAACGGTTGCCTGTTCGGTGCCTTCCAAAATCGCCTCGGCGTCTTTACGTCCACGCAACAGCCGGGTGGTTGCCAGCAGATAGATCGCCTCTAGGAAATTGGTCTTGCCTTGGGCGTTGGCTCCTGCAAACACGTTAAATCCCGGCGACAAGACAACCTTCTGCTCCGCGTAGTTTCGGTAGTTCCGCAAGGCAACTTCCTCCAGCACGAAGACCTCCCTGGAACCCTGTTCGATCACAAAGGGTTCAGAGTTTTCCAGCATGGTTTCCAATAAGAGCAGACAATGAATACTTATCTAGATTTATTATGATGGCGGGGATAACTTGGCCTGCGCGGTCACAAAGCGAAGCATATTTATCGGTTTAAGCGACCAAACCTGAAACGAACTCACCGTTTCGGCCCGTGGAAAACTCGGGAATAAGCGATGATTTCTTCCACAATCGGTGCCTGGTTTTCCCGCCGGAAAAGTTAGCCCATCTTTTCCGTTTTTTCTCCACAGAGTTTTCCACGCGTTCTGCACGTCTACAGCAGGCCGTTCTGGCGGCCATATTTCATGACGGCGGCCTCGGCCAGATAGATAGGATGCATGTTCGGAAGGATCGGAATGTTCCGCCTTTCGGCGATGGGAAGGAAGACCTCGCGGGTGAGCCGCTGCTGCACCGTGGCCGAAAGCTCGGGGAATCGGTCTGCGAACCGCCGAAGGGCAAAATACTCTTCTGTCGTCATTCCCTTCAGGTCGCCAATTTGGGATTCGAGCGGGTGGATTCCGGCGGTGTGGGGCGTAATGGAGATCGATCCGGTCGGCATCTTTTCGCTGCAAACCACCGTGCCGGCGATGAGGTCACCCACCCGCTGGGAACGAGGATTCGTAAACATGGCACCGATTCCCACCAAATAGGTTCCCGGCAGCAGGTCAGCGGGACGCATGAGGTTTCGCGAGAACGCCGCGAGAAAGGTGATGGGCGTTCCGTCCGCCATTCGAACCCGCAACCCGGTGGCTTTCTTGCCGACGGTCTGCCCGTTCCAAAAGCCCTCCAAGAGAATGAAGTAGAGAAACGGGAAAAACGTCGCGAACATGGCAAAGAAGCCGGTCGCGATATCGGAGCCGATGACGGTGGTTGCGAGTGCTGTGGCAATGCCTGTACCGACGATGCTCGCGAAAATAATCCCAATGTCGATGAGATGGGCGCCGGCGCGTGCCCCCAAGCCGGCTAACCGGAAGGTGAGGATGGATTTTTCCGGCGTGAGAATCGCCAGGTCCTGTTGCACGGATAAAGTGTAACCGAGTTCCGGCAGGGGTAAGGCCTTGGCCCAAATTGTTCGGCCAGATTCGATTATCATGCCCTAGAGAGATGGTTTTTACGCGCCGGTTCCTTTGGTTCTTGCTAGCGGGCATACCGATTGCCGGTATCGCCGCGCTGCTTGGCGCGCCGGCCGTTGCCGTTGCCTATAACGTCCTGCTTTTTGCGGCGGCCTACATTACTTTTCGTCTCATGCCCCGGCTCGACGGACTAACCGTCACCCGCAAGTTCGATCCCTTGCTTTCGGTTCGCGCCGATAACAAGGTCCGGCTGATTTTGAACAACGAAGGCGCCGAACCGATTCGCGGGATTGTTCGCGATGAACCACCGGAGTTCTTCCCCACCTCTAACAAGCCGTTCCCATTCCTATTGCAATCCGAAGAGCCGCTGGAATTTCAGTACACGGTCACGCCCCAAGAACGCGGCCTGCACCAGTTTCGAGGCACGTTTTTACGGTTGGATTGCCCATTTGGGCTGGTCACCCGGGACGTATTTTTGGCAAACGAGGAGCCAGTTCGCGTTTATCCCAACCTTCTTGCCCTGCGCGAATTTGACCTTCTGAAGCAGCAGGGACGCCTGCGGGAAATCGGAATTCGCCGAACGCGCAACCGTGGCATCGGCATGGAATTTGAATCGCTGCGCGACTATGGCGACGGCGACGACTTCCGTAAGATCGACCACAAGGCCAGCGCGCGCCGCGGAAAGCTCGTGGTTCGGCAGTACGAAACCGAGCGCAACCAGGTGGTGATGATCACCATCGACATCGGTCGGCACATGCTGGCCGAGGTGAACGGCGTCCGCAAGCTCGACTACGTGCTGGATTCGCTACTCATGCTCACCAACGCGGCGGCGATGGCGGGCGACCTGGTGGGCCTACTCGTGTATAGCGACCAAGTTCGTCGGTACCTTCCGCCGCGCAAGGGCCGCGCGCAGGTTGGGGCCATCATTGAGGCCTGCCACGACCTCGTCGCCGAGCCGGTCGAATCGGACCCGGTGGCCGCGTTCTCGTACCTCGCCACCCGGTGGAAGCGGCGCTCCTTGCTGGTTTCGTTCACGGACTATGAGGACCCTGACCGGGCGAAGGAACTGCTGTCGGCGTACGTTCCGCTGGCGCGGCGACACTTGGCGCTCATTGCCCGCGTACTGGACCCACGGCTTGCGGAAGTGACGGAGAAGACGATTGAGAATCCGCAGGACATGTTTGCCGTAACGGCGGCGGGAATCCTCTCGGAGGACCGGCAGAAGGCAACCATGTTGATGACGTCGGCGGGCATCCAAAACCTGGAATCGGAACCACAAGACCTCGCCGCGAGCCTCGTCACGTTTTACTTCCGCGTGAAAGAACGCGCCTTGTTATAGTTTGTAAAAATAAAAAGCCTCTCCCTTTCGCCCTGCGAGAGGGAGAGGTTGGAGAGGGAGAGTTTGCTAAATCCAGCTCGGAGTATTCGGACCCCCCGCACACTGACCCCTCGTCTGTGAAACGAAAGAGTGGGTTAAAATTAGCAACAGCATTTCCCTGTCGCTCGATTAGAGGGAGAGAAGAAAAGATTCCAGGCTAGTTTTTGGCCGTCGATTCGTTGTAGTTTCATCGTAATGTTTTTTAGATCTGTTCTGACTGCCTTGGTTGCATTGGCGGCCTCGGTTTCTCTAGCCGGACCGGTTCGCTTAGCCACCAACTTTTTCATTCCTGCCGGACGAACAAACCCGGTCATTCTTGATGCGAAAGTCGACGCTAGCGGCAACCTCGTAACCGCCGCACAAGCGGACTTCGGCTCCGGAAAGCAAATCGTCATCACTAAATTCACCGCCGCCGGAGTGCGACGTTGGTCCAGCACCATCAACACGCCGGTGCCGGTCAGCGCGCCCGGCCAGGTCGCGGGCAAGTTCCAAATCATGCTGGACGGCTCGGGCAACACGTACGTTCTCTCGCCGCGCGCCGGCAATCCAGACTATCCTGGCTCAAGCGATGATCTCCTCCTGCGCAAGATTAACGACGGCGGCGCCACGGCCGGCTACCTATCTTTGGTTCGCAACCTTGCCGACAGATCGGGCAAAGTTTTTAGCGTTAAAGCAGGGCAGATGCAGGCTACGCGAACAAACCTGACCGATCTAGGACTTGTGGTTACCGCGGTAGGCACGGACGGCTTGTCGAGTGCTTTCTTGCTTCGTCTTGATGGCAGCGTCTCCGGCTCAAGCTTGAACGTAACAGGGTTTACGTCTATCGACGGCAACATTCAAGACGACGGCAGATACAAGTATACGTATAACTACGCCGCTGTCGGCTTGACTCCGGGAGGTACGCCCGCTGCGCCACGGATGCGCCTTGTTGTGAGTCAAGAGTCACAGCTGGAATCCTACTTCGAGTCCTACGGTTACAGAAATTCGTGGGTGTATTGCTTTGAAGTCGATGTGGACTCTTGGACTACAATTGTTTCAGAAGACGGAAATAGCACGTTCCTCGGAGAAGGTCATGGATTTCAAGCGGAGGGGCTCGGGTCTTCTGAAGATCAAGAATTGTGTCTCGTACGAGATTCCGGCGGTACTGGCTATATCGCTTGGTTGGGATCCCTATTCGAGAACCGGGAGCTCTTTACAACGTCTTCCGTGCCCTACTCGGCAACCCGGGTCGGGAGTGACTGGCTGGTTTACGGAGAGCAGGGCGGTGAGTACCTCTTGAAGTACCCCGCCTCGAACTCTGATCCGTTGGGGCTCTACTTCATCTCACCAGAGATAAGTTACGCGGGTTCGAGCCTTGTTTCTGCTCGTGGCCGCGCTTATCTTGCCGGTGGCCCGACGGTTGGCGGTGTTCAAGGGATGTATAGTTCCTTTAGCTCGGAAGGTGAGTTGGTGTACTCGGCCGGCCAGAATCAGCCGTTCACGGTAACGACATCATTCGTTGTTCCTGCGGCAAATAACCGTTTCTGGACGATCGGCAAGACTTCGGCCGGTCTACAAGCCGTGGTCTTGTGGCGTGAACCGGACTACTTTGTTGGAATCTCCACTGGGTATGCGTTCGCTGCCGGAAGCACGGTTACGGTAAAAGCTCACCTCAGCACTCCGGCTCCTGCCGGTGGCTACACGTTCAACGTCTCCGTGAGCTCAAATCTGCAAAATGCGCCACGCACGGTTACGGTCCCGGCGGGCGCCTCGTCGGCAACGTTCACCGTCAAGGTAAAGAGCACGGCAACGGCCGGTTCGGCGACGGTTGTCGCACGTACCAACGCCACGTACGACATCAACACCGCCCATACGGCTACGTTTAGCATTCGCTAAAATCGGAAAGCTCTTCCCTTTCACTTGTGAGAGGGAGAGGTTGGAGAGGGAGAGTCTGCTAAATCCAGCTCGGAGTAATCGGACTCCCCGCACACTGACCCCTCGCCTGTGAAATGAAAGAGTGGGTTGAAATTAGCAACAGCATTTCCCTGTCGCTCGACGAGAGAGATGCTAAGAACACCCGGACTAGTTTTTGACGGTCGATTTGCAGTAGAGTAGAAGCGACGAGTTGTAGATCCGTTCTGACTGCCTTGGTTGCCCTGGCAGCCTCCATTTCCCTTGCCGGGCCGGTTCGTTTAGCCACGAGCTTCTTCATTCCCGCCGGACGAACGAACCCGGAGATTCTGGACGCCAAAACCGATGCCACCGGCAGCCTAGTGATGGCATCGCAGGCGGACAACATCGGTGGCGGAAAGCACATCATCATTACGAAATTCAACGCGGCTGGAGTGCGACGGTGGTCAAGAGCGATCAACGCACCGGTCCCGGTGACCGCGCCGGGCCAAGTTGCTGGCAAGTTCCAAATCATGCTGGATGGCGCGGGAAATACCTTCGTTCTCTCGCCCCGCGCCGGCAATCCGGACTATCCCGGCACGACGGAAGACCTTGTAATCCGCAAGATCGATGACAGCGGCACCACGGTCGGCAGCCTGTCTCTGGTTCACATCCTTAGGGTTTT
>Ga0247844_1000422_pt1 | contig 91537 bp, 83 predicted proteins | sample LaCtaG_FD_192421 | JGI IMG/M metagenome (GOLD analysis project Ga0247844, IMG submission 192421) | Freshwater microbial communities from meromictic Lake La Cruz, Castile-La Mancha, Spain - LaCruzMarch201714.5m_1 | ecosystem: Environmental > Aquatic > Freshwater > Lake | place: Spain: Castile-La...
CTTTTTGAGACGCACAAACACACCCCAAAACTAGCTCTGGGACACCCAACAAGCAAACAAAAACCGCTTCAATTCACTGGAATCGCATCTTTTTTTTCGAAATCCGAAGAGCCGAGGAAAACAGGAAGAAGGAGAACTGAGTATATGGGTGTACATGTACGTTAAGGAAGGACTTTCGTTTAGGGAATGGGCCATGCACAACCTAAGGTAAGTTGCCCAAATTCACGTTTGAAGATTTGCTCAAAAATCACGAGGTGCCCAATGCGGTAATGAAGGCTGGATTTAGGCCTTTATGCTCCTAAAGCACGCCTTTGGTGCTGGGCAGCTGGTTTGCAAAGCGATTATCTTCTTCTATAGCCATCCGACATGCTTTGGCAAAACCTTTAAAAATGGCTTCAATTTTATGGTGTTCGTTTTCACCCTTGCAGTTGATGTGAAGGGTGCATTTAGCCTCATCTGTAAACGATTTGAAGAAATGAAAAAACATCTCCGTGGGCATTTCACCTATTTTTTCACGTTTGAAATCAGCGTTCCAAACCAACCAGCTTCGGCCTGAAAAATCAATGGAAACATGCGCCTCAGCTTCGTCCATGGGCAGCACAAAACCATAGCGGTAAATGCCTTTCTTATCGCCCAAGGCTTTGCGAAATGCTTCGCCTAAAGCCAATCCTGTGTCTTCGATGGTGTGGTGTTCGTCAATGTGCAAATCGCCTTTCACACCAATATCCAGGTCTATGCCGCCATGGCGTGCTACTTGCTCCAGCATGTGATCAAAAAAGCCCAATCCGGTATTAATCTGGCACTTTCCAGTACCATACAAATTTACAGAAATGGCTATTTGCGTTTCGTTGGTGTTGCGGTGCACAGTAGCTTTTAGCCTGGGTTGAATCAAAAAATCCTTCACCTGTTCCCAATGATTGGCCACCAAATCCACCAGATTAGGGTCGAAGTCACCAGCATATTTTTCAGGAATGGGCAAGCCTTGAAACCTACCCGGTGTATCTTCCTCATATCCCCCGGGATATTTGATAAGTATGGCACGGCATCCAAGATTTTTGGCCAACACGGCATCTGTAATTCTGTCGCCAATCACATAGCTGTTTTCGGGGTCTATGCTGCCATTCATGTAGGCTTGAAGCATGCCAGTTCCGGGTTTTCGGGCAGGGATGTTGTCAGCCTCAAAGGAACGGTCTATGTGTACGGCTGAGAAATGCACGCCTTCAGTTTCAAGCACCTTCATCATCAGGTTTTGTGGCGGCCAAAATTGCTCCTCCGGGAAGCAAGCCGTTCCCAAGCCATCCTGATTGGTAACCAACACCAATTCGTATTTGCCTGACCGAGCTACTGCTGCCAAAGCACTCACTACACCCGGCAGAAACCGGAATTTTTCAATGGAATCTACCTGGAAATTATCTTTCGGTTCCACCAAAATGGTACCGTCACGGTCTATAAAGAGTAATTTGGGCTTTTCAGCTGGCATTGGTTTGTAATTGCAGCGATTGGAGTACAAGTTCGGCTACATCAAGCACTTGCACTTCATGTTCTTTTTCTTTGTTTTTCACGCCATCCATCATCATGGTCATGCAAAACGGGCAAGCCACAGCAATGGTTTTGGCACCTGTTTCCAGCGCTTCTTCAATCCGCTCAATATTGATGTCTTTATTTCCTTTTTCAGGTTCTTTAAACATTTGAGCTCCGCCAGCACCACAGCAAAGACCGTTTCGTTTGCTTCGCTTCATTTCAAACAACTCAGCATCAAGGGCTTCGATCACTTCACGGGGTGCTTCATAAACGTCGTTAGCTCTGCCCAGGTAACAGCTGTCATGGTAGGTAATCCGTTTGCCCTTAAAGCTACCACCTTCTTTCAATGTAAGTTTACCTTCATCTATCAGTTGCTGAATGAGTTGGGTATGGTGAATCACCTCATAGTTTCCACCCAGAACAGGGTATTCATTTTTCAGTGTATTGAAACAGTGGGGACAAGCTGTTACGATCTTTTTTACTTCATACCCATTCAGGGTTTGCACGTTCATGGTTGCCTGCATTTGGAACAAAAACTCATTGCCAGCTCGCCTTGCCGGGTCGCCAGTGCAGGCTTCTTCCTGACCCAACACGGCAAAGTTGATTCCAGCATGCTCCAGAATAAGGCTTAGTGCTTTGGTTACTTTTTTGGACCTGTCGTCGAACGAACCAGCACAACCCACCCAAAACAAAATTTCTGGTGGAGCGCCTTGGGCTACTTTTTCGGCCATGGTGTAGATTTTCATAAAGGCAAAATTGGTGTGCGAATATGGGAAAAGAAAAAGCAGTTTGTTTATAAAAACAGCAGGAGGTAAAATTGCTGCCGATTTAAGGTATTTTTGAACGATGGCCTACCAACCAAAACCCATACCCGACAATCGCATCTTTTGGGATGTGCATTTTGATAAAATCGATTACGACCTGCGCCACCGTTTTGTAATTGAACGGGTATTTGAGCGTGGCGATGTGGACGAGATTAGCGCTACTAAGGCGATGAACTGGTAAGTCAGGTGTTGTTGAATGCAAAATATTTACCCGAAACCAGAATCTATCTAGCAGCTGCAGTTGTGGGAAAAGAAGTAGAAGAATTCAGTTGTTACAAGCCCAGACAGGTGAACCCGGACTTTTATCATTTTTAAAGGAACAGATTGACAAAAAAACCTAAGATTTTAATTTAGTGGCAGCAAAGCCTTGTCTTTAGAATTATGGTCTTTTTATCCATTGTTTTACTTTCACTCTTATCCCCTACTTTTGAAGGCCATCATGACTAAAACCCCAATCAGTGCCGTAATCATTGCTTTCAACGAAGCCGATCGCATTCAGGCCACGCTCAAGAGCTTGCAGTTTTGCGAAGAAATTTTGGTGGTAGATTCTGGCAGCACAGATGGCACCCAGGCCATTGCCGAAAAAGCTGGAGCCCGGGTTATTCACCACGCCTTTGAAGGCTATGGCTTGCAAAACCGATTTGGCGGCCAAGAAGCCAAGTTTGACTGGATTTTATCTATTGATGCCGACGAGTTGCTCACAGAAGATTTGCAACAGGAAATAGTTGCCATTTTTCAATCAAAACCCAAAGAATCAGGATTTTACATCCCAAGAACCTTGGTGTTTATGGGTAAAAAATTCTTTTCAGGGTCAGAGCACAAGCAACTTCAACTGAAACTTTATAACCGAACTTTTGGAGGATACAACGATGCCATTATACATGAAAACATTGAGCTATCTGGCTCCATTGGCAAACTTAAAGGAGAATTGCTTCACTTCAGTTACCGCTCACTCAGCCACTACCTAGAGAAATTCAACGACTACACCAGCAAGGGGGCTGAAAGTCTCACATCGAAAGGGAAAAAAGTAAGCGCATTTTACATACTTATTCGGTTTCCATTAGCGTTTGTGCAACAATATTGGCTAAGCGGCAACTTTCTAATGGGTGTTCCTGGCTTCATTTGGGCATTGCTATCGGCCATGTATCCAGTGGTGAAATATGCCAAAAGGTATGAGAAGCAATAACCTAACCTGTGTTCAATATGCTTGAAAAGCTGCTTTCCGTCTTTTTCACGCTCCTCACCATTTTGGGTGGCGACGATACTTTTATCAAGTCTCAAAAAGGCCAAACAAGGATAGCCGATGCTTACAAAAAAGCAGGAAGCAGCGTGGATGATTCTCTCAAAAAAGCAGGAATCAATCGTCAAAATTACCATCTGCTGCTCATTGCTTATAAACAAGAAAACGAATTGCAGGTGTGGGCCAGGAATGAAAATTCTGCCGGTTTCAAAAAAGTTTGCCAGTATGAAATTTGTGCCAGGTCTGGCAAGCCAGGTCCGAAATCAAAACAAGGCGACGGGCAAGTTCCTGAAGGATTTTACCACGTCGACCGCTTTAACCCTGAAAGCAAGTTTCATCTTTCCTTGGGCATAAATTATCCAAACAAAGCAGATGCAATAAGAGGTGAAAGCAAAAACCTGGGAGGTGACATTTTCATTCATGGAGGTTGTGTCACCATTGGTTGTTTGCCAATTACCAACCAGAAAATAGAAGAGCTTTATTTGCTTGCACTTGAAGCCAATAAGGCTCCCCAAAAAGGAATTTCTACCTACATTTTCCCTTGCAAAATGGAAGGCGAAACCCTGAAAGAATTACATTCAAAATACCCTCAACATGTCTCATTCTGGAAAAACCTCAAAACGGGCTACGACAAATTCAAAGCAGATAAAAAAGCCCTGCAAGTGAGCACCGACAAAGCAGGTAAATATGTTTTTCCATAGTTTGTAGTAGCTTTAAATACACCAGGGCTTAACTGCTTAACAATTGGAAAAACAGCCCAAAGCTATCCTTTCTTTTAAAAAGATTGCCCTCAGAATCTTTATCACATTGCTTGGGCTTCAGTTTTTGCTGGCTGCTGTGTTGCTGTGGTTGGGTTATAGATTGAAAGATGAGATAATGCCAACCGTTAGCCGACAACTGAAAAGCGTAGTTTTGGTGGGTAATGTGAACCTTTCACTTTGGGCAAACTGGCCTGAATTGTCGATTCAACTCAATGATTTCAGCCTTAGAGATTCGGCCAAACTGGAAAAAAAACTGCTAGTCACTGCCAAAGAAGTGGCGTTGAGCATGAATACTTGGTGCCGAATATGATTTTGACACGTTAAAAAACTACGAAATGAACGTAAGGGTTCCTTTGAAAAATCTTAAAAATCCGGCGAAAGACAAAGATGAACATGTGCGTTTGAAAAATGTTGACAAAACTTCTGATCCCATAAAAATCACCCGGAAAGACGGGAAAAACGAAACCAAAATTGACTGGAAACAGACAAAGGCTGAATTGAGAAACATGTTTTAGATTTGCACACCATCCAACAAATCAATCTACGTTGAAAACTTTCCTTCTATTTCTTTCCATTTTTATGAGCCTCCCACTTGTTGCCAACACTTCAGACCCGCACAGTTATGCAAAGCCACATGAAGTAGCAATTTCTCACATGCATTTCGATTGGGATGTGCAGTTTCAGGCAAAAAAGCTGAAAGGAAAAGCTATACTGACCATTGAAAATAAATCTACTGCCAGTTCGCTATGGCTTGACTCAAAAGGGCTTGATATTGAAAAAATATGGCTCGACAACAATGAAAAACAGCCAGTAATATTTAAACTAGGCACCTGGGATCCCATCATAGGCCAAGGTTTGGAAATTGCAATTTTACCTCAAACTACCAAAGTCACGATACAATATACAACTACCTCGAAATCAGATGCTATTCAATGGTTGGAACCTTCCCAAACCGCTGGCAAAAAGCATCCATTTTTGTTTACGCAAGGACAGGCCATTTTGTCCCGAACCTGGTTTCCATGTCAAGATAGTCCCGAAGTGAGGTTCACCTGGTCGGCTAAAGTAAAAGTGCCCAAACAACTTATGGCTGCGATGAGTGCCGAAAACAATAGCTCGAAAAACAAAGATGGGGTGTATGAATTTCAAATGACCAAGCCCGTTCCAGCCTATTTGGTGGCGCTCAGTGTGGGAAACTTAGCATATCACCCATTTGACCAAAGAACCGGCGTGTATGCTGAACCTGAAATGTTGAAAAAATCAGTGTTCGAATTTCAACAAACAGCCAAAATGGTGGAGGTAGCTGAGCAACTTTTTGGCACCTATCACTGGGGGAAGTACGACCTTTTGGTATTGCCTCCAAGTTTTCCCTTTGGCGGCATGGAAAACCCTTGTCTCACTTTTGTAACTCCTACAGTGATTGCCGGCGACCGCTCGCTAGTCAGCTTGATTGCCCATGAATTGGCGCATAGCTGGTCTGGAAATTGGGTTACTAACGCCACATGGAACGACTTCTGGCTCAACGAAGGATTTACCGTTTATTGCGAACGTCGGATCATGGAAAAAATAGAAGGAAAACTCTATGCTGACATGTTGGCTGCATTGGGCTATCAGGAAATGCTAGGCACCATCAACGAATTGGGTCAGGATAATCCAGCAACTTGTCTTAAGCTCAAACTTCAAGGCAAAGACCCCGACGATGGCATGAACGACATTGCCTACGAAAAAGGCTATTTTTTACTTAGACTCATAGAGGAGAAAGTCGGCAGACCCTATTTCGACAAGTTTTTGAATCAATATTTTGCCGATTTTGGTCAGAAGAGTTTGGGTACCGAACAATTTCTGGAATACCTGCAACAACACCTTTTGATTCCCACAGGAAATGAATCATTTTTTGCTTTGGTGAATATGTGGGTTTATCAACCAGGCCTACCAGAAGAGCATTACCGCCCTGTTTCCGAGAGGTTTAACCAAGTGGAATTGCGGGCAAAAGAAGTGCTGAGTGGCCAACCACTTGAAAAAACAAAAGTTGAAAAATGGTCGGCCCATGAATGGGTGCATTTCCTTCGTCAAATTACTCAATCAGCAACCATCACTCAAGTTACAGCACTGGATAAAACACACCAGCTGACCCAAACCGGCAACAGTGAAATTCTGTTTCAATGGCTAAGCATTTGCATACATGTCAGCTACTTGCCTGCTTATAATCGCCTGGAAGAGTTTGTGGCAAATACGGGTCGAAGAAAGTTTGTTGCTACTTTGTATAAACAAATGCTTACACATCCCACTTTAAACGAAAGAGCTTACATCGTTTATGAACAAGCAAAAAATAATTATCACGCTGTCACCAGAGACACTGTGGTAGAAATGCTCAAGAAGAATTAATATGGAACAAGAAATCATTAACAGGGTTGCCAATAGTTCTCTCATCACTTTAGACCTTGAGACCTATTACCACCAAGGCGAGAGAGTATTTTTCGACATGGCTCCCCTACTCTTCCAAGGACTGATTTTAAAAGAGAAGGATTTTAGGGAATTTGTCAAAGCCCATGATTGGGCGGCTTACACAGATAAAAATGTAGCTATTGGCTGCACCCAAGAGGCTATTGTGCCTGTATGGGCGTACATGCTTGTTGCAACAAAACTAGCTCCATCTGCACACAAAGTAGTTTTTGGCAGTTTGGAGCAGCTTGAGCAAGCACTTTTTCAGCATGCCTTGTCGGCTATAAATCCTGAAGAATTCAGAGACGAAAAAGTGATTATAAAAGGCTGTAGCAAGTACCCCGTTCCTGTGTTTGCCTATGTTGAGATTGCAACAAAATTACAACCTGTTGTTGCCAGCCTGATGTACGGCGAGGCTTGCAGCAGTGTTCCATTATTCAAAAAACCAAAAGCAATTTAATCCATGATTCTTTACAATGTGACCGTAAATGTGGCACCGGAAATACACGACGAATGGTTGATATGGATGAGAAATGAGCACATTCCTGAGGTTTTGGGTACAGGTTTGTTTGTTGCACACAAAATGCTGCGGCTGCTCACCGAAGCTGAAAACGATGGATCAACCTATGCCATGCAGTACTTTTTGAACGATTTGGACGATTTTGAAACCTATAGAATTGAATACGGCCCCAAGTTGCAAGCCAAATCATTCGAAAAATTTGGAGACAAAATGCTGGCATTCAGAACCCTCCTTGAAGTAGTGGAATAATTTTTTTCACTTTTTTTTGGAGAATATGACTGTGAGACTACTTTTGCACTCCCATTACAAAGGGAGCATAGCTTAGCTGGTTCAGAGCATCCCGCTGTACTCAGCGGGAGTGGTCGGAGGTTTAGTTGGGATATTTAAATGGGAGCATAGCTCAGCTGGTTCAGAGCATCTGCCTTACAAGCAGAGGGTCGGGGGTTCGAACCCCTCTGCTCCCACTAAGGTCGCCAATTGGCGACCTTTTTTGTTATGCCATATTTATACATTTTACATTCGGCATCCATTGACAAATTCTATGTTGGTTCCACCAGTGGTACTCCTGAAGAACGCCTCAAAAAACACCTCACCAACCATAGTGGATTCACAGGAAAAGCGAAAGATTGGAAAATTGTTCATCGTGAATTTTTTGACTCTGCTGAACTTGCAAGACAAAGAGAACTCCAAGTAAAAGCCTGGAAATCAAAATATAAAATCCTGGAACTTATCGCATAATAGCTCAGCTAGTTCAGAGCATCCCGATGTACTCAGCGGGAGTCGTCGGGGGTTCGAACCCCTACCGACGGTACTCGGCACAGGTCTGCTCCCACTAAGGTCGCCAATTGGCGACCTTTTTTGTTATGCCATATTTATACATTTTACATTCGGCATCCATTGACAAATTCTATGTTGGTTCCACCAGTGGTACTCCTGAAGAACGCCTCAAAAAACACCTCACCAACCATAGTGGATTCACAGGAAAAGCGAAAGATTGGAAAATTGTTCATCGTGAATTTTTTGACTCTGCTGAACTTGCAAGACAAAGAGAACTCCAAGTAAAAGCCTGGAAATCAAAATATAAAATCCTGGAACTTATCGCATAATAGCTCAGCTAGTTCAGAGCATCCCGATGTACTCAGCGGGAGTCGTCGGGGGTTCGAACCCCTACCGACGGTACTCGGCACAGGTCTGCTCCCACATAAAAAGCCGTCAATTGACGGCTTTTTTTTTGAGAAATTTGATAGCTCAGCTTGTATTGTCCAGCGTGAGGAATGGGGAAAATGAATACTACGAACAAGAGAATCCATCAAAGCCCATGTGACGTCATCCTGAACCTTTGAAGTCAATGAATAAAAGATATCCCACAAGGCTCAAAGTTCAAGAATCAGGAGATTCTCATTGCGGGCATTGCATCTCTTCTTGATAAATTGTTGCGCATACAGCCTGCGCCTATGATAAAACGGTAATTCCATCTATTCCAAATCGCCCTCCTCTGCACTTTGTGTAATGGCCACTACCCCACAACCAAACTCGTCTTCCTCCAAAATCGCACAAACAAGGCCACCGACACCGTGTACAAACCAACCGTGAGCCCAAGCCAAACACCTTGCACATGCAGAGTGGTGTACAATAACAAATAATATCCCAGCGGAATGCTCAAGCCCCAATAGGCTCCCAGTGCAACGAGGGAGGGCACTTTCACGTCAGACATGCCCCGCAAACAGCCGAGGCCTGTCACCTGCAAACCATCGCCGAGTTGAAACACAGCAGCCACTGCCACCAAGGTCATGGCCAATTCTACCACCTTTTCGTCAGTGGCATACATCGCAATCAGGTTGCTGCGAAAAGTAATCAACAACAATGCTGTGATGCTCATGAAAGCAACAGTCAGCAAATAGGCCGAAAAGCCACTTCGGCGCAGGTTGGGCATGTCGCCAGCACCTTTGTAAAAACCAACTTGAATAGTGGCCGCCGCCGATATGCCTGTCGCCATCATGTAGGTGATAGAGGCCAGGTTTATGGCAATCTGATGGGCAGCTAGGGCTTCGGCACCCGCCCAGCCACACATAAATCCGGCAAAAGTGAAAGCCGCCACTTCACACATAAACTGAAATGAAATGGGCAGCCCAATGGCCAACAGCGAGCGGATGTATTTGAAATCGGGTTTTAAGCGGTGAATGAGTTTCAATTTTGCTTTTATTCTAGGCCTGAACTGAAACAAAGCCAGCAACAACACCGGCATCAAAAGCCTGGAAATCAGCGTGGCATACCCTGCGCCCATCAAGCCCATGGCAGGCAAGCCCCAGTACCCAAAAATGAACAGGTAATTGAGGCCCACGTTTACCAAATTGCCCAAAATGGCCGCATACATGCCCACCCAGGTATCTGACAGACCCTCCGCTAGAGAGCGATAGGTTTGAAAAAGCATGATGGGCACAATGCTAAATCCCAACAAAATGGAATAAGGAATGGCCAGTTCTACCACATCGGGCGGCTGGTCGAAATGATACATGAGGGGCGTGGAAAGCCACAAAATGGCAAACACCAGGAAACCGGAAGCGAGATTGACAATGAGGCTGTTGCCAGTCCACAAACTGATTTGCTGCTCATTTTTGCTGCCATCGGCTTCGGCTATTTTGGGCGTGAGGCCATAGCTAAGGCCAATGCAAAACACGAGTATGGTGGAAAACAAACCGTTCCCCAGCGAACAGGCTGCCAGGGCTTTCACATCTCCCGTTTGGCCCACCATCACGTTGTCGGCAAACGACACCATAACCTGCGATGCCTGGTTAAGCATAACAGGCAAGGACAGCACCGTCGTTTTCCGGAAGTGCGAAGTCCAGGTTGTGTGTTCCAATGGCAGAAGAGAGAAGGCTTAAGTCAGTTTTTCCTTAATAGCCCAATAAAAATTCTGGTTTCAGCTCTTTCACCTCGCCGTATTGTTTCAGCAGATTGGCGGGAACCATTTTGCGATTGCCCATCACGGTGAGTGTGTAAGGTGCTTTGGCCAATTGGTTGTTGTAGAATTCAAGAACCTGCCCCATGGTCAGGTTTTTCAAATCTTCGTACATGACCTTTCGGGGATCTTCTTTCAAGCCCAATTGCCTGCATTCTCTGTAATACCAATATTGCGCACCGCCCACCAGCCAATCCGTTTCAATGCTTTTCATGGCCTGGGTTTTGGCCACAGCCCATTGCTGGTCAACAGAAGGAATGTTTTGCATCAGCTTTTGAGTTTCTCGCAACGCTACGGGCAATTTGTCGGCTTGGGTACCCACATAGGTAAATAGCTTCGACAACTGACCCGGCCATTCAGGCTCGTTCACGCTGCTGTAGCTGGAGTAAGCCAGACCTTGCTTCTCCCTGATTTCCTGATACATGAGCGAACTGATGCCCGACCCAAAGTATTGGTTAAAAGCATCGATTTTAGCCATGAGCGCAGAATTGAATGCAGGTCCATTTTGAATGAAAGCAAACTGAGCTTGCTTTTGGTCGAAATGGCAGAAGTAGACTTCGTTTTTATCCCGCTTCAATTCAGGCAATGGAAACTGACTAGCTGCCTGCCGGGTCGCTGTTCCTTCCTCGAAATGCTTTGACACGATGCCATGTGCTTTGTCGGCCGAAAGCGAACCCACATACACCACCTCTGGCTGGTGACTCAGCACCCTTGCCATTACGGCTTGCATGGAGTCTACATTCATTTGTTTCAGCTGTTTGTTGGAGAGTACCCGATTCACTGGATTTATAGCACCGTAGTAGCCAAACGATGCTAAAGCCCTGTTTATCAAAATTTTTTCAGTCAGGTTATTATTTCGCTGCGCCAATTGATCATCGAGAAATCTCGCCAGCACTTCCGGCTCTGGCTTCCAATGGTGCTTGAAGTGATGCAACAGCTGAGCACCGTCTTCCAGCATTTCGTCAAGCCCGGTGATGGAAAAAGTAGTGGTCATTTCGCCTGCAGAAACGTCGAGGACCAATGCTTTTTCATACAGAAGGTTTTTCCATTGTTCAACTGTGTAGTCTTTGGTGCCAACCAATTCCAAATAATCTTCTACTTCGTGTAAAGCAGGATAGGCCAAATTGCCAACAGGATACACATAGCTCAGGGTAAACTTCTTGCTCAAAGGATTGGCCACGGCAAAATATGGCGTCAGTTTGCCCAGGCGTTTCAGCTTGATGTCCTTTTCAAAGTTCACGAACTTAGGTTCAACAGCGGGCAGCTTCTCCTCATCCAAACCAAGCTTAAATCTAGAAGCAAGCTGATTGTTTGTTTCAACAGGTGTAATAGGTGGCTTTTCTACCTTGTGCCGCTGGGGTTCGCCTTGCTTTTTGTAGCAAATGGCATAGTTGTTTTTGAAAACCTTGTTCGCAAAATCGACCACTTGTTGCCTGCTCACTTCCCCGGTTTGGTTCAGTTCGTTCACCCTTTGTTCCCAGGGCATATTCCAGGAGAGCGCCTGAATCACCAGCCAACTGCGGCTGAAATTGTCTTCTTTCAATTGCTCCAGGTTTAACTTTAAATTTCGGGTAATGGCAGCTAACTGTGAATCGGTAAACCGGCCTTGCTTCAGGTTTTCAATTTCACCTAAAATCAAATCCCGCACTTCTTCCAGGCTTTGTCCTTCTTTAGGTTCTGCATAGAAAATCATGGTGCCCAAGTCTCTGTACCGTCCTGCATTCACACTCGCATCCAGCACTTGTTGCTTTTGCAGCAAGTTGAGATCCAACAAGCCAGACCCAGCTTGGTTCTGCATCAGTTCTTTCACTACATCAGCCAATTGTGCCTCTTTGCTTGCAGCCGAATCGAAGCTGAAACCCATCACCAGATGCGGGGAAGAAATGCCTGTGTAGGTGGCGACAATAGGAGTAGAAATAACAGGTGCCTTGCCTTTATTGAACGCAGGGAGCGGTTTTGCCTTCATGTCACCAAAATATTGTTTCACCAAGGCCTTGGTTTGGGCTACGTCTATGTTTCCACTCATCACAATGGCCATGTTGTTAGGCACATAATATTGATCGAAAAATTTCTTGATGGCCACCATAGAAGGTTTTTTCAGGTGCTCGCCCAGGCCAATTGTAGTTTGGGTTCCATAAGGATGGTGAGGCATCAGGCTGGAGTCCACTTTTTGTTGCGACCATTCATCGTCCCGGTCTTGCGAGATGTTGAATTCTTCATACACAGCCTCTAATTCCGTGTGAAATAACCTCAGCACCAAATGCTTAAACCGGTCCGATTCAAGCTTCATCCATTTCTCCATGGCATTCGACGGAATGTCGCCAATGTAAACCGTCATGTCCCTGTCGGTAAAGGCATTGCTGCCCGAACCGCCTAAGGAAGCAAACACTTTGTCATATTCGTTGGCCACTGCCAGTTTTGAAGCCCTATAAGAGACCTGGTCAATTTTTTGGTACAATGTTTTGCGAATCTTTTCATCGGTGGCTTCAAAATGCTGCTCATACAAGTCTTCTATGGTGTCGAGGTAGAGTTTCTCCTTTTCCCAGTCGAGCGTGCCCAATTTGTGCGAACCTTTGAACAACATGTGCTCGAGATAGTGCGCCAAACCTGTATGGGTGGCCGGGTCGAATTTGGAACCTGATTTCACCACAATGCTGGTTTGAATGCGGGGTGTGGTCTTGTTTGGAGAAAGGTAAATCTGCAAACCATTCTCTAATGTAAATACCTCATAATTAAAGGGATCGCTTGCAACAGTAAAAGTTGTTTCCGAAGCTGGTTTATCTTCAGATTTTTGACAACCCGCATAAAGTAGCGATAAAATAGCAAAGCAAAGGAGCGTTGATTTTGATTTTAAAAACACCATAATTTTGGCTTTAAACTTGAATGGTCGGCAAATAAATGCTTTTTAGCGAGGCAAATGTCGGAAAATTCAACTCGCAGGTTTATCGTTCGCCACCAACATATTCTGGCTTGGCTCATGGGCACAGCTATGTTTTGGGCCATGATGTACCTGCATATCCATCAACACGAAACAGGTTTTCTCACCAACGACTCGCTGTTCTATTTCGAAATATCAGACAACATGCTGGCCGGAAAAGCATGGGTATTGAAATCGATGCGCAATGATTTCAACCAACCTTTCTCGCCTTTTCCACCACTATATTCTATGGTTATCAGCTTTTTAAGGCTGTTTTCCTTAAGTGCTATTGCAAGTTCGAAATTGTTGAATGCCTTGTTGGCCTCTGGCATACTATGGGCTTTTTGTTTTCGGTATAAACACATGGCTTTAATGGCACTTTGGCCACTTTTCACTGACCATTTTATATTTGTGTTTTGCCACAGCTGGTCCGAGCCACTTTTCACAGCCCTGCTCCTCGGATTTGCCTGGCACTTAGAGAAAAACAACACTTCAAATCTAATAGTGGCACTGGCTACGCTTGCCTTTCTTGTAGCCCTTTGCTTCACCCGGTATATCGGGGCATTTGCCATTGCTTTCGGTTTTTTGTTAGGATTTAACCAATTACTGAAAAAGAATTTACAGGCAGCCATACCTATTCTATTAGTTTGTGCAGCCGCCATGTTTTGTTTTGTGGCCTATCTCATAGCCGACTACCTTCAATCAGGCATGTGGACAGGTGGCCCCCGCTATCCTCATGGAGAATCATTCAGCCAATTGGCTATTAACTGGCTTCAAGCTATGGTGAATGAAGCATTGATTTTCAGGAACTTATTTCCAAATTTTAACTCACCGATTGCCTGGGCAGGGCTTGCTATTCAGTTGTTGATTATGGTAATGTTGTTTAGAAAGCTACAATCCATTTTTCGATTCAAACTCAATCTGTTTCTGGCCATCGGTTTGGTGTATTTGGCAACAATTACCCTGATTAGGGGTTACATTTATTTCGCAGAACCCTTTGACACCCGATTGCTGTTTCCAGGAACAGCAATGCTATTTTGGGGATTGAACGAACATTTTTATACCTGTTTCCATGTTCAAAAAATGAGAAATACGATTGAATATACACACAGCTGATAAGTTAAAATAACGATCTGTCACTCCATGAATTCACATACCTTTGCCTCTCAAACAAATTGTACCTACAACAACTTTAACGATAACCCCGTTAATCTACACATGACTTTCAGACACTGGTTTTTTACAGTCACCATTCTATCTATTGTTTTTATTCAAGCCTGCACCAGCGGCAATACTCCCCCGAAAAGCAAAGGTCCCGACTTCAGCAACATCAATGTGGAGGCCATGATAGCCACCAGCCAACCCTTTTCAAAAACTGTGGAGGCAAATGGCAGTTTGGTAGCTGCGGAGTTTGTAGAAATAAGGCCAGAATTGGCAGGCAGACTGGTGAAACTAAACATAGACGAAGGCAGAACTGTAACTGAAAATACCCTGTTGGGGCAAATATTTAATGAAGATTTACTGGCCCAAAAAACAAGGATTCAAGCCCAAATCGACATTGCCGAAAAAACCGAATCCCGCTTAAAAGCCTTATTGAATGTAAACGGCGTAAACCAGCAAGATTACGACCAGGCGCTTACACAGGTCACCAGCTTGAAGGCAGAACAAGCAGTTCTGGATGCTCAGATTAGAAAAACAGAAATCAGAGCACCGTTCAGCGGCAAGCTTGGATTTAGAAACGTGAGCCCTGGCGCTTATGTGAGCCCGGCAGACATACTCACCACACTTCAAAAAACAGAAGGCACCAAAGTGGATTTCGTACTGCCAGAAAGTGCTACAATTTTACCCGTCATTGGCGAATCAGTTGAAGTCATTTTATCATCAAGCCAAACAGCAACAGCCAAAATCATAGCCATAGACGCTCAGGTTGACCCATCGACCAGAAACCTTAAATTCAGGGCTTTGATTCAAGGCAGCAACACTTATTACCTGATGCCAGGCAGATTTGTAACCGTAAAAATTGCACAAAAATCAAGACAGGTAGTGTTGATTCCTGCCGGTGCCATCATACCAGAATCCAGGTCGAAAAAGGCGGTTTTGATCAAAGGGGGATTGGCGCAATTTACAGATGTCGAGACCGGGTTTCGGGGCCGAGGGCTAATTGAAATCACGAAGGGCATTGCAGCAGGCGACACCTTGGCTACTGAGGGACTGTTGTTTCTAAAACCTGGAAGTCCGGTTTCCATTAAAAAGTTTGTTCAGCCTGTAAATGAACCTTTTACACCATGAACATTTCCGATTTTAGCATAAACAGACCTGTTTTTGCCATTGTTTGCAGCATACTCATTATGCTGTTTGGCCTGGTGGGTCTCCAGTTTTTGAGCGTAAGGGAATTTCCGGCCATTGATCCGCCAAACATCAGTGTAAGAACCAGCTACACAGGTGCCAACGCTGATATCATCGAAACCCAAATCACAGAGCCCCTTGAAAAAGCCATCAATGGCATAGAGGGTATTCGCACCATCAGTTCTTCGAGCAACCAGGGTTCTAGCGTCATCAATGTAGAGTTTAACCTCAACGTAAACTTAGACAATGCTGCTTCGGATGTGCGGGATAAGGTAAGCCAGGCTTTGCGCCAGTTGCCAGCCGATATTGATGCGCCTCCTGTTGTGTCGAAAGCGGATGCCAATAGCGAAGTTATACTCATACTGGCTGTTCAAAGCAGAAAGCGAACGATATTGGAGATCAGTGATTTTGCTGAAAACGTATTGCTCGAAAAACTGCAAACTATCCCTGAAGTTAGTGGAATCTCGATATTCGGCCAACGGCGCTACGCCATGCGGATTTGGTTCAAACCCGAAAAAATGAATGCCCATGGCATCACAGTGAGGGAAGTTCGCACAGCCATCGAGCGGGAAAATATTGAGCTACCAGGTGGTAAAATTTATGGTGACAATGCAGAACTTATTGTCAGAACCATGGGCAGGCTCACCACAGAAGAAGAATTTGGAAACCTATTGCTGCGCCAGGATGCACAAGGAACCATTCGGCTTTCGGATGTGGCAGAGGTTTCGCTAGGCCAGGAAATTGAAGAAGTAGGTTCAAGACTCAATGGTGTGAATGTACTGGCTTGCGGCGTTACCCCACAACCGGGGGCAAACTACATCCGCATTGCCGATGAGTTTTACAAGCGTGTAGCGCAAATCAAAAAGCAGCGTGGATTTGAAGACATGGAACTCACCGTGGTACTCGACAGCACATTGAAGGTACGCAGTGCCCTGGCCGAAGTGGAAGAAACCCTTATCATTGCCTTTGTGCTGGTGGTGCTGGTGGTATATTTCTTTTTCCGCAGCTGGACCATTGCCCTGCGTCCACTCATCGACATACCTGTTTCGCTCATTGGTACATTTTTCCTGATGTACATATTTGGGTTTAGCATCAACTTGCTCACGCTTCTTGGCATCGTGTTGGCCACTGGACTGGTAGTAGATGATGGGATTGTTGTAACCGAAAATATATTCAGAAAACTGGAATCTGGCATGCCGATCAAGCAGGCAGCACGAGAAGGCTCGAAAGAAATCTTTTTTGCCGTCATATCTACCTCTGTCACACTGGCCATTGTGTTTTTACCTATCATTTTCATTCAAGGTTTTGTAGGCAGTTTGTTCAAAGAATTTGGCATTGTGGTGGCAGGTTCCGTGCTTATTTCAGCTTTTGTTTCGCTCACGCTTACACCCGTTTTGAATGTGTTGTTGAATCGAAAAAAGGCTGGACATGGTTGGTTTTATAACAAAACAGAGCCGTTTTTCGAAGCCATGGAAAGCGGGTATGGACGCCTGATTTCCGGCTTTCTCCGATTGCGGTGGCTGGCTTTGGTAATCTTGGTGGCTTGCATAGGCGGTGTTTGGTATTTTTTCAAAACTTTACCCAATGAACTTGCCCCGCTGGAAGATAGAAGTCAGTTCAGGTTTAGTGCTACTTCCGTCGAAGGAACTTCTTTCGAAAACATGGACAGGTATGTACAATCGCTGGCTACGTATTTTGTCGATAGCATTCCAGAAACAAAGTATGTGTTTGCCTCTACCAACAACCAGAATTTTGGGACTGGTGCCGCCAATAGCGGTTTCGGACGGGTGGTGCTCACTGATCCCAAAGAGCGAAATCGTTCCCAATTCGACATTGTGAATGCCGTGAATCAGACATTAAAGCATTACAATTTTGGAAGGGTATTTTTGGTACAGGAACAAACCATCAGCGTAGGCCTGGGATCACGAGGCTCGCTGCCTGTTCAATACGTGATTCAAAATCAGGATTTTAAAAAACTTGAAGTGGCTATTCCGAAAATGCTGAATGAATTGCGCAAAGACCCAACTTTTCAATTGGTAGACGTCAATTTAAAATTTAACAAGCCAGAATTGCTGGTTTCGATCAACCGAGACAAAGCCAGAGATTTAGGATTAAATGCAGTGGATGTGGCTCAAACCTTGCAGTCTGCTTTGAGTGGTGGCAGGTTGGGATATTTCATCATGAATGGTCGCCAGTATCAAATTATTGGGCAAATGAACCGTGAAAACCGGGACGAACCTGCCGACCTTACTCAGCTTTTTGTGCGAAACAACCGAGGTGATATGGTGCAGCTCAGCAATGTGATCAATCTGGAAGAAAACAGCAGTCCGCCCCAATTATACCATTACAACCGGTACAAATCGGCCACGATTTCAGCCTCACTGGCTGAAGGTAAAACCATTGGAGAAGGTGTGGCTGCGATGCAGAAAGTAGGCAATGAAACGCTGGACGCAAGTTTTTCAACCGACTTAAGCGGTCCAAGTCGTGACTTTGCAGAAAGCTCCTCGAACACCATGTTTGCCTTTCTTTTGGCATTGGTTCTTGTTTACCTGGTGTTATCTGCCCAGTTCGAAAGTTTTATCGATCCATTTATCATTATGATTACGGTGCCTTTGGCGCTCACCGGAGCTATGCTGGCGTTGTGGCTCACTGGACAATCCATTAATATTTTCTCACAAATAGGCATGATTATGCTCATTGGCTTGGTGACCAAAAACGGAATATTGATTGTGGAGTTTGCCAACCAAAAACAAGAAAACGGCATGACCAAACTTGAAGCCGTAACTGAAGCAGCCATGCAACGACTTCGCCCGATTATTATGACCAGTCTTGCCACGGCTCTTGGTGCTTTGCCCATTGCATTGTCGCTTGGAGCAGCTGCTACCAGCCGCATGCCTTTGGGAACTGTGATTGTTGGTGGCATTATGTTTTCACTTATACTCACGCTATTGGTTATTCCTGCCATGTATATGTTTTTTGCCACAGTAAAGAAAAAGCCTGAACCTGAATATGTTGCCTAAAGTATTGGTTTCGTTGCTTCTGTTGTTTCTGAGCCGCTTTATGATGGCACAATCAGTGCTCACCTTGCCCGATGCCATTGCCCTTGCGCTCCAAAACAACCTGGACATCAAACTGGCCAAAAACGACCTGGAGCAAGCAAAAAACCAAAATTTTGCCGGTGCGGCAGGCATGCGACCCGACATTTCACTCAATATCAACGAAACGCCTTCCATTTCGAATCTGAGGCAGGAGCTAGCCGATGGGCGGACTATTACCAGAGATAATGTGTTGGCGCACAACCTAGGCAGCAATGTGGCCATGGGCTACACCCTGTTTAATGGCTTTCGCATGTTTGCCACAAGGGAACGGCTGCGGGAATTGGAGCGAATGGGTGATTTTCAGGTAAAATCATCGATTCAAAACACAGTAAGCCAAGTTATAGCAGGCTACGCCAATATTTTGCGACAGCAAAGCTTGCTCAATGTACTCCAATCGCTGGTGAAAGTAAGTCGGGAGCGATTAACCTTGGTGGATGCCAGAAAACTGTCGGGTTTGGCCAACAACGCTGACCTTTACTTGGTGCAGTTGGAAGTTGACCAACGCCGCCAAGCCGCCGATGCACAAAAAGTGCTGATTCAAAATGCCAAAACTGAGCTGAACCGATTGATGAATCGTGCTGAAAACATACCCTTTGAAGTGAGCGGAGATTTGGGCGATGTGCAGGAATTCGATAAAAGTACTTTGCAGGCCTCTATGGCTAAAAACCCATCCTGGATGATGGCCGATAAGCAGGTAAGCATTGCAGAACAGGTGAAAAAGGAAGTTAAATCCGTGTTTTATCCACTGGTGAGGCTTAATGCCCAGCTTAACTACAATGTAAACCAAACGCAGGCAGGCTTTCTTTTGTTGAACCAAAATGTAGGTGCTTCAACGGGTTTTGGCCTTTCGCTCCCACTCTACACCGGTCAGGTGAATCGACGCCATGTGGAAGGGGCTCACATCCAGTTGAAACGCACACAAATATTGCAAGATCAGGTAAGACTCAACCTCAACAATGCATTTGAAGTAGCCTGGCAAAACTATGCAGCCTTCAAAAAATTTGTGGAAGAAGACAAACTGGCCGTGGAAACCGCCCGACAACTGCTTGCCCTTGTGGAACAACGCTACAAAGCCGGGGAAGGAACAGTACTCGACTTTCGGGAAGTGCAGCGCACCTACGAAGAAATCAACAACCGCTACATCAGCAACCAGTTTAACCTCAAACTGGCCGAAACGGATTTATTGAATTTTACGGGGGGATTGGTGGGGGAATAAAACACAATTCTCCAGCGCCATTGGTGGAAACGGGTGGCAAGTAGATTTTTCAACACATAGGAAGATAGGGGGAGACATAGGGAATAGAGGAAAGTGTGGATTGGATGCGTTACAAATGCACACGTCGACAGGCCTTGTTGCAAAGGGGTGCCAAGTGGAAATATTTTGCTACTTATTTTTCTTATATTTAAATTAAAGTTAAGCTGCTATGCAACCAAAAGTGATTGATATTAACCCGGAAATACTTGGTGGAACGCCTGTTTTTTATAGCACCAGGGTACCCATTAAGAACCTCTTCGATTACCTTGAAACTGGAGAAACCATTGAAACTTTTTTGGATGATTTTGATGGGGTGAGCCGTGAACAGGTGTTGCTTGTATTAGATATGTCTCAAAATGAGTTCGGGATTGTAAAAGCTGAATAGCGGGTTTTATAGGTCCACAAACGGGAGCGAATGGAAGCAGTCCAAACTACTTCTTTTTCCATTGGTATAACAAAGATTTAGCCTCTGCCTGGCTGAAGACACGCCCTTCTACTACATCTTGCAAACCTCGCTCGACAGCATCCCGCTCGTCTTTTATTAAGATGTAGGGGTCTTGTTCCCATTCGTTAATAGCAAGTAGCCTCCCAACCTGTTGAAGAATATGTTGGTCGGAGGTGTTTTGAATCTTTTCCAAAACTTTCGTTTTCAATTCATCTGAGGATTCCATGGCTTTTACTTTCATGTTATTGATGATGCAAATTAAGAATTTAAAGGAATAAAAGGTTCAAGGACGTTGTGATAGCGACTTTTTCAACACATAGAAAGATAGGGGAAAACATAGGGAACAAAGGAAGGTGTGGATTGGATGCGTTAAAAATTCTCGACCGCACCTGTTGCAAATTGGGGTAACAGTTTACAGGTACCACTTCAGTGTGAGCTCCTTGGTTTGATAATGGATTTTATTCAAAATATTTTTGCAATTTTGTATCCTAATGAAGACAATCTTTTGAAATGTATTTCATTGAAAAAACGTCCGAATTTGATAAGTGGTTGAGAAAACTGAACGACCTGAGAGCAAAGGCAAAAATTTTGTTCCGAGTTCAAAAATTAGAGAATGACGAACATTTTGGAGATTGTAATCCAGTGGGTAGTGGAATTTTAGAATTGAAAATCAACTATGCGAAAGGCTACAGAATTTACTTCAAAGAAATGGAGGGAAAGATTATTATTCTTCTGATTGGTGGAGACAAATCAACTCAACAGAAAGACATTGAAAAAGCGAAAGAAATTTGGCACAAACTAAAAAGTTAAAAAATGGAAACATCAAAATTTGACATTGCAGACTATTTAGACAGCAATGAAATGATTGCAGAATATCTAAACGCAGTTTTGGAAGAAGGGAATGATATTGAAATTGTGGCTGCAATCGGCCATGTTGCCAAGGCAATTGGAATGACCAAAATAGCGGAAGAAACAGGTATGAGCAGACCTAGTTTATACAAGGCATTGTCTGAAGGAGCCAAACCACAATTTTCAACCATTATAAAGGTTTTAAAAGCTGTTGGTGGACAAATTAGAATAAATCCACTTCCCATATAAAAACCGCCTCGACACAGTCAGGAGGTTTTTCAACACATAGAAAGATAGGGGAAAACATAGGGAACAAAGATAGGTGTGGATTGGATGCGTAAAAGCGTAATTCTCAACCGCACCCATTGCATAAAGGTAACGAGAGAACCGTTGAAAACGGGTGCAAGTGGAGGCAAAGGTTTGAAGGATGGGAATAGGCCTTTAACTTAGGTACGTCAAAATCGGAAATCGCAGCATACTTTGAAGCAAGTGGAGATCAGGACATCACATGCAGGGCGAGAAATAGAAAGCAGAACTTTGGTGGTGTTTTGGTACTTTTGCTTTTAGATCATAAATGGATTCAACGTGAAAGAATTGATTTTTTTGGTAGAAGAAAGCCCAGAGGGAGGTTACACAGCCAGAGCACTTGAACATGCTATTATAACAGAAGCTGATTCTTACGAAGAGGTTAAGGCTGCTGTAAAAGAAGCCGTTGAATGCCATTTTGAAGATGAATTGCCCAAGATTGTCCGGCTTCATTTTGTAAAAGAAGAGGTCTTTTCAATCGGAGCATGAAGATCCCCAGGGATATTGGTAGCAACGTTATCGTCAAAAAGCTTGAGAAATTTGGCTACAAAGTTACTCGTCAGGTTGGCAGTCATATACGGTTGACTTCAATAGAAAATGGCACACACCACATTACCATTCCTAATCACAATCCGATTAAAATTGGCACCTTATCATCCATTCTTCAGGAAGTGGCTAACCATCATGGAATTACAAAACAAGAAGTTATAAATCAGCTTTTTAGATAGATAGTTCCCACTCACCTTACAACTTTAGCACCATATCCAACTTTTTCCTATTCTTCGCAACATTCATATTCGCTTTATCGGACCTGCGTTAAGTACCCAATTTCCTATCTCTCAGGTTGTAAGTTAGAACGTATGGGTTGAGTGGGTAATCAAGGTTTGGAACTTGAAATTGCCGTTTCTTCTTAGCAGCTTCAAAACGCAAATCTTGAGCTCCCTCGTTGCAAAAAGAAGTGAGTGGTTTTTTCAACACATAGAAAGATAGGGGAAAACATAGGGAACAAAGGAAGGTGTGGATTGGATGCGTAAAAAGCACAATTCTCGACAGTACTAGTGACAAACAGCTGGCAAGTGAATCTTTATTATTCTTCAATGCCTAAGATTTTCTAATACCTTATAGATCTGAGAGTTGATTTCGAACAGCAGTGTTGATTTTTGCCTTGGTTGCCTGCCAATCCAGTGGAACCAACATGCGGGGATGAGGTCTTTTGTCAACTAATTCGGCCAACTGCAAAGCTTCGAGCACCAACCTGTCCGGATAAGCCAATTGGGGATTTTGTTGCTTGAAAAACGTAATTAGTTCCGTAAGACTGTAATGATCCAGCAAAAAAGCTATGTCTACAAAGGCCTTTTTTTTCGTAGCGAACATATTCCGGAGGACTGGTGATAATGTCCAGTTTCATGGCTGCTATTTGTGGCAAATTGGCAAGTCGAATACCATCCATTTTCGCTGTATCAAACTGAAAAGACTTGTTCCAGTCTAAAATATCTGTTTTTACTCCATTGATAATCATAGAAATACCTTTACCAAGGGTTGATTGCAGATAATGAACCACCTGCGCATCAGCCCCAAATTCGCCCAATATCTGTTGTTCAACCTGAGCATAATCAGAGGCAGAGTCGGAAAAGAGGTCTATGTCAACCGATATTCTATGCCCGATTTGCAAAGCCAGGGCCGTGCCTCCTACCAACCTATGGCTGGATAGAGCAGGCAGTAGCATCAATCTGTTAAGGACTTCGGAAAGCGAAGGTGAAACGGCTTCTCTTTTAAGCATGCAAAATCGTTGAATTGTAACTGAAATATGGCTTTGGCCAGCAATATGGTATGGTTCGGCAAGTGGCTTTGCTGGGTAGTGAGTATGTCTTTCACCTGCTCTTTGCCATAATATTTCACCACCGACGATACTTCTTCGAGCGAACCCCTATCGAATACCCTCAAAACCACCCATTCTGCCGCTTCATCGAAAAATAAAGTGTCAAGGTCGATATCCCAAAATGTAGTTGCGGATATGTTGGGTTGCGGTTTCAAAAATTAGGCATGTGATTCAATTTCAAAAGTAGGAAAAATCAGCTGTAATATGTGTTACAAGCGCAATTCTCGACAGCACTTGGCGAGTGGTTTTTTCAACACATAGGAAGATAGGGGGAGATATAGGGAATGGAGGAAGGTGTGGGTTGGATGAGTGAAAATTTCTCGACCGCACCAGTTGCAAACAAATGCCGATGAACATCAAGGACTCACATATTTCGTTAGCTCAGTGGTATACACTATTTTGCCTTTGCGCAGCTGCTTGTTCAGCTGCTCTAAAAACTTAGAAGCATTTTCTGGACTAAGAAATTCAATTTGACCTTCCTGCTGGCGCAAGGAAGCAGATGCAGTTTCAGCGTTAAGGTACAAAGGTTCTTCTGTGGCGAATACTTTAAAATAAATTGGATAGCCTTCCCGCCAGTGCTGAGGTATTTGAAAGCCAAAAGCGCCCGATTCGCCGGGTATTTGATGATGACCTGCCTTTAGTTTTACATGGAGGTTGCCCTTTTTTGCCTTGACAAAATACAAGTACTTTTTGTCGGCATCGAAACGCTCGTAAGTAAAGGCATACACATACAAATCCCCAGGCAATGAAAAGTCCATTTTGTATAAAGAACCTGGCGCTAATTCCGACACCGTTGAGTCTAACACAAAGCTTTTGGTTTCATAATCCAGCTCCATTTTATACAAGGTGACCGGTGGCAACTCTCTACCCTCAAACTGTTCGAGCAGTTGTTTGTAGGCTTTGAGATTGAATGGCTTCACATTTTTTTCCATCAATTCTTTCCAAAGTGCATTTGAAGTTACCGGCTGAACCGCCTGAACAGGCAACAGGGAAATATGGGTACGTTGATAAGTATTGAGATAATGATTTACCCGGGTGAGTGTTACAGATAAGAACTGAAGTTGTTTGGTATCTTCATGCAATTCATATTCAGCCGACATCAAAAAATCGGGCTGATGATCTGCATTATATTTGAGGTACATGGCCGATTCATCAGCTTGTTTGTCAGGTTTTACAAACACAAAGTCGCTTTGGAATATCACATTTTCTGTTGGCACCAGAAATTCAAATAGTTGGTCTCGCTCTCGCAGCTGCGAAGTTTTAAAGGCCAATTGCTTTTGCAACAAACTGGAAAAATATTGCCCTAAAACAGTGGTGTCGTTGGTTACAGACTCCAATACAGATTTTTGCAGGTGTGTATAAAAAGGCAACACCATGATGCGTGCCTGCCGCTCACCAAAAGCCTTTTTGAATTCTTTGTCTTTACTCAAAGTAGCAAAGCCATTGGCAAGCTTATCGGCCAAACTTTCAGCAATGTCTATAGATGTGTTTTGCCCCAGGCTGGGAAAAACAAAGCAAAGCCAAGATAAAAAACCAAACAGCAAGCGCATCATGCCTTATTGCCCAGCTACGAAAAATATTGTATTTGCTTTACCCCCCTTCACTGTTGGTCTCTGGTTTTTACTTTGCTTTCTGGCCTTGGCAGGCACGCCCTTTACATTGTCGTTCAATTCGGAAATCAACTCGGCAAAGCTCACATTGCCATCACCGTTTTTATCGCAACGCTTACCATCCTGAATGGCTTTTACCATTTCATACGTAAAGGTGCCGTGCTGGTTTTCTTCGTCCCAAGTCGCAAACTCGTTAGCCCCCGCTGCGGTAAGCACCACACCATTTTGCAAAGAAAGTGGCGCATTTTTAAAAGGGTCGTCAACTTGTATGGTGGCCGAATTGGTGTAGCCTAGTTCTCTGCCAGAAAAACAAGCGTCGAGTATTACTACCACTTTTTCAACAGGAAGTTTGCTTAGGTTTTTGTATAATGTTTCCAAAGGATACCCAGTATTTCCTACTGCGTTTTTTTCTGTGTCTTTGGCCATAAGGTAGGCCTTTTTGTCTGTAGGTTTGTTGCCATTGGGGCCAGCATGGCCGCTGTAATACACCCAAACTTCTTTTGTAACACCTGGAACAATTTTGTCTGCTAATTTACCATCATTACCTGCCACATTGCCAAACCATGAATCGAATTTTTTCTTAGGTGCATTTTCAATTAACTCAATATTTTCATTCTTAAATCCAAAGCTTTTGGTGAGAAGCTCGTTCATAAGGGTTGCATCATTTTGCGCATAAGCTACTTCACCAAATTCATCATAATCTTTGTTGCCAATGATTACAGCGATAGCACTGTTGCCTACATTTCTTAGCTTATTAAACGACAATGTAGTAGCCACCGGGGCGGCATCTTCTTTGATGTCAATATATACAGCTGGGCTCACGCCTTCGAACTCTTGCCCAAAAGCTGAAAGATAAAGCTGTGCGATTATGCAGACAAGTAATGTTTTTTTCATATTTGGCGATGCTTTAGGTTTAGCATGTCAAATATAAGGCCAAATTTTAATTTGTCAATAGCCATTCAATAACAATTAGGCTACCATAACCACGGGTTTCAACCCGTGGCTATATGCAGATTCGGATTGCAACCCCATAACCCCGGGTTGAAACCCGTGGTTATATAAACCCGGGGGACCATCGTTACCCCGGGTTGAAACCCGGGGCTATATAAACCCGTGACCCATCATTACCCCGGGTTAAAACCCGTGGCTATGGAGATTTAACCCGGGGCTACACATACAAATCAGATTGGTTGTCAACCACAAACCCATTGAGTTTTAAAAAACCCTCATATTCTTGTTGGAATGATTTTTTGCGGTGATGTTCTTTTTGATTATCAATGTACCGAACTACCCTCTCTTTAATTGATTCGCTTACACCAAACGCTCCATAGCCTCTTTGCCAGGAAAACTTTTCAACAATCAAATTTTGGGAGTTTACAAAATGAGATGAACTACCTTTAACCTGTTTGATAATATCGGTAATGGCCTTTTTGGGGTCTAACAAAAACAGACAATGCACATGGTCTGGCATGCCGTTAATTCGAAGAATAGGACAGCCCAATTCTTTGAACTGCTGCTTCATAAAAGGGAACAACTGTTTCTCTAATTTATCTGAAATGAGGAGTTCCCGGTTTTTTGTGGCCCAGATAGCATGAATCCAGATTCGGGTGTATGAATGTGGCATGGTGATATCAATTGAGTATTATATAAACCGTTAAAACGGTTGTAATAATATGAAATTTTTGTAACCCCGGGTTGAAACCATCATAACCCCGGGTTGAAACCCGGGGCTATGCACCCAGGGCGATGCACCCAGAGCCATGAACCCAGGGCGATGAGATGGCCAGAATTCCATAACCATGGGTTTTAACCCATGGCAATCCTAACCCCGGGTTGAAACCCGGGGCAATGCACCCAAGGCAATGCACCCGGAGCGATGAACCAGGAGCCATGCACCCGGAGCCATGAACCCAGGGCGATGAGATGGCCAGAATTCCATAACCATGGGTTTTAACCCATGGCAATCCCAACCCCGGGTTGAAACCCGGGGCAATGCACCCGGAGCCATGAACCCGGAGCGATGAGATGGCCAGAATTCCATAACCATGGGTTTCAACCCATGGCAATCCTAACCCCGGGTTGAAACCCGGGGCAATGCACCCAAGGCAATGCACCCGGGGGAATGCACCCGGAGCGATGAACCACGAGCCATGCACCCAGAGCCATGAACCCAGGGCGATGAGATAGCCAGAATTCCATAACCATGGGTTTTAACCCATGGCAATCCTAACCCCGGGTTGAAACCCGGGGCAATGCACCCAAGGCAATGCACCCGGGGGAATGCACCCGGAGCCATGCACCCGGAGCCATGAACCCAGGGCGATGAGATGGCCAGAATTCCATAACCATGGGTTTCAACCCGGGGCGATGAGATCCATAACCCCGGGTTTTAACCCGGGGGATTAGGCGGAATGCAATCATACCATAACCCCGGGTTGAAACCCGGGGCTATAGGCAAAACACTTTAATCTGCATGTTGAAAAAAATTTTGACCTGCTTCGCCGGAATGTTACCCTTGTCGCCAGCCCTTCCACTTCCCTCCCTCCGGGCTTTGGCAGGCTGCTCCTTTTCTTTTTTTGCTCATAGCCTCGACCGGAATAGCCTCCCTTACCTGGAGGGAAGAACCAGGCGGAAGCCCAGATAGCCGTCCCGAAGGCCTGGACCGTACCCGCGCCGACGGGCGACATGGCAAAAAGCAGAGGAGTGGCCGAAGTGGCCGCCCCGGTAGACCCTCATTTGAGTACTTGCAGCACCTTGCGGATCCACATCCAACTCTGGCCTGCCAGCATAATACGAGGCATCGTACCAGTCCTGGCACCATTCGCATACATTGCCTGTCATGTCAAAAATCCCTAATTCATTGGCTTGCTTTTGGCCTACCGGGTGGGTTTTGTTGCCGCTGTTTTCGTTGTACCAAGCCACTAAGCCAATACTGTTGCTTCCGCTATATAGATAGCCCTGGCCCTTTGCTCCGCCTTTGGCCGCATACTCCCACTCGGCCTCGGTAGGCAGGCGGTAGCTTTTACCGGTATTTTGGTTCAGCCAGCGGATGTAGGCCTGGGCATCGTTCCAGCTCACATGTATAACAGGGTGGCGCTTTTCGTCTATATCCCTTGCCACGCCTTGTGCATCGTGGCGCCAGTTTACTCCGGGTTTCTTTGTCCATGTGCTTCCTGTTGAGATAAAGCTGCCATCTCCCTTTTCAGCATCGGTCTTGTAGTTGGTTTCGTTTACAAAGGTTTTAAACTCGCCGTAAGTCACTTCGTATTTGCCCATATAAAAAGAGGAAACCTGTACCTCACGTCGGGGTTTTTCGTCGTCTTGGCCATTAGGCTCATCTTTTTTGCTGCCCATAATAAAGTTGCCGCCTTGCACAAACACCATGTCGGGTTCTATGGCATTGGTGGTTATGGGCTTTGGTGGCGGTGCTTCCCCATTGCCTTTTGCCTTTACTTTAAATCGAATATTGCCTTTGATATAATCGTAATCGCTAAGCGGCTGCCATACAATTTTTTTACCTACACCAGGCCGGATGCCAGTACCAACAGCTCCGCTAACGGTATTGAGTGGGCCAAGCCATGTAGCATTGTCCTCACTAATAAAAACAGAAATGGTGTAGCTTTCGGTGGCCGGCCCTGTGAGGTCATACTGTATAATCACTTGCTTACCCTCTGGCCTGGCACGTACATTTGTTATACTTTGGGCATGTACTTGTGTGTACATAACTACTAAACAAATCGAAATTAGGGCTTGTAAAAATGGCTTCATAGCAGGCTTTTTAAAAGGCTATGCAAATATAAGACCGAAAAGGATATTCCATAATATAATGCATAGGAGAAGATGGGTAAGCTTATTCAATCAATTACACCTTCTTGGATTCCTGTTTTCCCAACCTTGCACCACCACTTAGCGGGTATCGGAGCAGGTGCTAAAAATACGATTGGCACGGTCAAATTAGAAGGTATCCCATTCATTGCGGGCAGCATTTTGATAGGCTAATCCATCCAGTCCTCTTTTTAGTTTGCCGAAATGCCCGGCTACGTTTTTCCCTTTGTGCTTGCTTTGGGTTTTTTGTAGTTTTTCCAAGGCTTGTTTCACCTGTTCAACTGTAGAATTTTGCTTCAACCAAATGCTCATGCTTGAAAATGAATAGTTACAGAGTTATTAAGTATTTGCTCAACCAGCAAGGCGTTACGACTCACAACTTTTTCTTTCAAATATCAAATTTTTAAAAGTCGGTTAGTTTCGGCTTGCAAATAACCCAGTAACAGTCAACTGCGCAAGGAATGGAGAACCACCCTCCCCAACTAAGCACTCACCAACCACATACTCAAAGGTTCCACTTCAAACGTCAATTCGTTTACGCTGCCAATCCATTCTCCGTCTATGTGCGCTTCTGAGGCCTTGTCCAGCACAAAACGGCCCTTTTTCGCCAGGGAAATTGAAGAAGTAGCATCTTGTTGAATTCTCCAACCCAACAGCGATTTTGCTGCGAACCAAGGTAAAAATATTGGATAAAATGCCTTCACCTGAACCACATTCAGCCATCCGTCGGACGCATCAGCACCTGGCGCAATTTTTACATTGTTTCCATATTGGTTGCAGTTGGCTATGGTGAGCATACGGGCTTTTGCGGCTTTCGTGTCATGGCCGTCCATTTGTCCCGAATATTGAATAGGCCTTGTGTTAAAAAAACTACGATTTGCAATGCGGACATACTCCCAAAAACCACGGGTTTTTGAGTTTGAAAACTCTTTGGCTACTACTCCATCCAAGCCAACACCTGCTGTGCATAAAAACAAATGACCATTGAACCGTCCCGCATCAATTTGTCTCGCAAACCCATGAATGGCAGTGTGCAGTGCCTTTTGAGCATCCAAAGGCAAGCCAAAATGCCGGGCTACGCCATTGCCAGAACCAACAGGAATGATGCATAAAGGGAAAGCTGTATGTTGCAGTCCTTGAGCTACTTCGTTGATGGTACCATCGCCACCAATGGCCACGATGCGGTCATAAACCCCTCCCTCGACGGCTTGCCTGGCAATTTCAGTGGCATTTCCTGGATAGCTGGTACTCACCCAATCTGCCGTAACGTCGGCTGGCAACCAGGCCCGCAAGGTAGTCCAACTGAGTTTTTGTTTGGCTGTTCCCGATTTAGGATTGGCAATAAATAAGAGGTTCATGCTTTACTGCCAACGAGAGACAGTCTATTAATTGAGCTGCAATTTTAGGCAATGCCTGGCAGTTTTGGTTTGCACCATAATCAATTTTAGCCCCGAGCTCCAACTGTTGGTTGGCAATGAAAGCGTTTGGTGTTCACCTAATTGCGTTTTCATCAATGACTTACCTGTAATGTCAATGACTTCAATGTGTGCAGCATGAGCAGAACTGTTTTTCAACCAGGCGCCAGCTTGGGCAGGATTTGGGTAAACCGAAAATTGCTGTTGAATTTCATCCTGCCTTGTTGAATGGGTAAACACCAAATCACGCACACGCACTTTCACCGTGCTTCCCCAAACCCGGTTGCTGTCCTGGTCAATGGCCCTGAGTTTCAGGTAAAAATCCTGATTCCGGCTTGGAATAGGCCAACTTGTCAGCAAGGAAAGCATGTCGACATCAGAAATTTTAGTCGTTCCTTCCCAAAGTTCAATTCGGATGGGATCTCCATTTGTGATCTGAACCGGCAACACAAGTGGTGGAGCCGGAAAATAAATCAAGGTATCGAGCGTGGCGGGCATAAATTCTGCCATAGGCAACTGACGGGCAGGAACTTGCGTGCAAGTGTTGATAATGAAACCAGAGTTGTTCTGTTCTACCACGTGGCAAGGGCGATTCAAATTGCCACTGCCCATGTTGCGCCTGATAAAACAAGGCGTTCCACCTCGGGTGCCATTCACAGAAATTCCGGATACTGCTGTGTTGGAATCTATAATGACATTGTTCAAGGTATAATCCGCATTGTTGGTGTTGGCTGTAACCTGAATGCTGTTGCTGAAAAGCTGGTTGTTTTTAATGATCACATCGTAAACATCCCGCATTTTGTACACGCCAATGTAGTTGCGGGTGAGGTTGTTGGAAATGATGGCACCATTCACGCTGGTACCTCCACAACATTCCTGAATCAAAATACCTTCACCATCCACGGACGGATAACCTGTAGGACTATTGATGCGGTGGCGGGTCACATCGATATCATTGCCATCTACGGTCACGTTCCAGCCAGACCAGTCAATGCCTCTGTTTTCATACGTGGCTGCATTGTTGGTTTGAAATCGAACCCCGTTAGGATGCAGGTAAACAATCTTATTGGCTTTGTCTACTATTTTATTGCGGTTAATCTCCAACCCTAAACCACAAGCATATATGCCTACCCGCATGGTTTTGTACAACCAATTGTCGTTGATTTCTACGCCGGGTCGAAATGCGCCTGGCTCTTCAGCAGGTTCTGCAAAAGTTACCATCGACTTACGATTTACTCCAATTCCATAGTGATCACTGTAATCGAATCGAGCCATGGGTCCATCTGCCACTGGTTCGTAAGATGTTGAAGCCGCCCGATAGGCCAAATAACCAGGTTGATCGTAGCTATCGTCGGTTATAGGTCGGGCCGTGTTGTTGTTAAAGTCGTTTACCCTGCAATTGCTCACAATGGCATTTCTATTGCAATACACACTGATGTTGACTGTAAAACGACTGCAAAACCGCTGCCATCCCAGTTGACTTGAATCGGGAACGCCTGCATCGGGGGTGGCCACATTGTTGTTGCGCACACCAAAAACAATGAAGTTTCCATTGTTTTCGAGTGAGCGTTGGGTAGTGCCTTTAGGTGTAACTACGGAAGTCCATGTTTGTGAACGCAAACTAATGCCGGCCCGATTGATGTCGATGTAAACCAAGCCAACATGTTGAGCATGGGCAACGGTGGAAATTCTTTTAAAAGCTGTGGAATTGGGCGTGCCATTTCCTGTAAATGAAGGCACATATTCTGGGAAATGCCAACGGGTTGGAGGAGCAAACGCATCGTTTTTGGCATGTAAAACGGTAGGAGTTTCGCCTCGCACCACGACGCCGGAACGTAAAACCAGGTTGTCTTCAAATGTGTAGTCACCAGCAGGGAAAAATATGACACCTCCGCCCTGAGCTGCAATTGCATCTTGTGCCAGGTTAAAGCGTTCGATCATGGTAGCTCCCTGAAAATTTTGAATATTGACCACGTTCGACCAACGCACGCTGTCAGTCCAATGTCCCGGCTTGGGGCCGTAGAAGGAAGTATAGGGATTGTCGACTGGTTGGGCTGCGGCCGCCAATTGGACAAGCAGCAAGCCAACAAAAAATAGCAGTCTTTTCATCTCAAAGTTAATTTTAGTGTAATTGGTGTGTTAGCACAAAAATAGGCATTTTGGATCAAACTTATTGCCTGCCCATGGTTTCTTGCTTTTTTGAATTGCAATTCAAAAAATAAGGGGTTAAAAAATCACACCAGGAAATGAAAATCTGCCAAATACGGCAGTGCATGAAGTTTATGCTACGACAGAACGAGCATCGGAGAAAATCTCATCCAGCATAACTTTGAGCATCGAAATGTTCACCGGTTTAGAAAGCATACCTCTGCAAACGTTTGTAGATTTTGCAGATTCAATGGTTTCAGGATCAGTTTCTCCACTTAGATAAATAACTGGAATGAGGCTGGTTTTTGAGATTTCGTAGGCGGTATCAATGCCACTTAGGTCGCCGTTAATTCTAATGTCCATCAAAATCACATCTGGCCTTTGTTCATTCACCGATTTGATCGCATCTATGCCTGAACTGGCAATACCAGTAATTGCATAACCTTGAGAAGCTAAATCCATTTTAAGGGTTAAACCCAAAATACGCTCGTCTTCAACTATTAAAATTGATTTAGTAAAGTCAGTCATTGGTGAAGGTGATTGTGAAGGTGGTACCCTGATGTGAATTAATGGCGAGTTGTCCATTGAGTTGTTCAACAAACTCTTGAATGAGAATCATGCCTAAAGAATCTTTCAATTTTTGTGTAGTGGTTTCCGTCATGCCGGTACCATTGTCAGCGACCGCAAGGTACCATAAATCATTTTTTACAACCAAAGAAATTTCAATTTTACCCTGATTAATTTCATGAAATGCATGTTTCAAGCTATTGGTTACCATTTCATTGACCAACAATCCACAAGTTACGGCCTTTTTATGATGCAACTTTATGGGTTCACAATCCAATTCTATGCTCACTTTGCTGTCTGCCATTCCATCCTTAAAGCCTGAAACCAACTCGTTGAAATAAGCTTGCATATCTACTTCCAACTCAGATTCTGCTGGTTTATACAATTGCTCATGGAGTTTGCTCATACTCTGAATTCTGCTTTGACTTTCGCTCAAAGCTTCCCGAGCCTCTACATTGTTGGTGAACGAAGACTGAAGTTTGAGCAGACCTGCCACCACAGCCAGGTTATTTTTGGCCCTATGATTCAATTCTTTCAGCAGCATTTCTTTCTTTCTGATGTCTTCTTTCAATGCGCTAAACGTGTCGAAATCACTTGCAGTGCTCAGGGCATTGGGCAGTGCCAGCAACATGTCGTATTCCGCACCAGAAAGACGGGAAAAAGAGATTTCCAATACATATTGAGCTTTGCCCAGGGTTGCCAACGAAAGCAGCATTCCGGATTTTCCCGCATCGGCAAAGTGCTTTGTCCAGTTTGCAGAAGCGTTAGCTTCAGAAGTCAACATGGGCTTTTCCTGTAACGCAGGCAAAGAAGCAACAAGCCAGTCCTTTTGTTCTTTGTTCCAAACCGTTCGGGCATTTTCCCCATCCTTGCTCAAAATATGCACCATGCCATGAACCCCATCGGCCATAATGATGGATGCGCCGTTAATGGAGGGCAATTCCAATAAAACGGTGGGCAGTTGCTGGTATAGACCTTCAAAATCTTTCTTGACCAACAAACCCAACAACTTGTTTTTCAGTTGTTCGAGCTTAATTTGTTCTTGCAACGTGGCATGTTGAACCTGAAATGGCAATTCTATTTTGGTTGCTTTTTGCTCAATGGCCACGATTTGAACCAAGTTACCCTTATAATTAAACACAGGGTAAAAAGCCTGCTCCAATTCACTCGATTTGCCCTGACCTGCGGGTCGGCTGTGCACTTTGTTTTGCTGTAGAATGGAAACTATCTGAGGCAAATCGCCATTCAACTCGTGATGGTCGCTTGGCATAGTGCCTCGGCTTTCAAACCCAGCTTTGGGGCTATATTTCCAGTTTACATAGCCATCTACACCCAATAAAGTCAACGACTCGATGGGTTTGTTTTTGTAAGCCAGCACCGTGTGCAACTTGGCAACCTCAGACTCTCGTTCAGAAAGGGGCATCAAATACCCCGCAATTCTGTTCGGCAACTGGTTGTTGTGATGCACAATACCTCCAATTTTATAAAAGCCTTTTTGCGAGTCAAGTGCTATCTCGAGTTCAAACTTAGATTTCTGTAGCAAGCTGTTTTCAATGGCAGCAATAAGCGCCGACCTGGATGCATTGGTTAAAACCTGAAGAAATTTTTCAACATGCAATTCAGGCTCCTTGAAACCCATCTCAACGGGTAAACTTTGGGTAAACTTAAAACTACCGTCAAACAGGTTGTAAGTCCAGGAGTATATTTTCTGAGATTGACTTAAAAATGCCTGCGTAGATTCATGAATGGCTTCTTCAGTTTTGTCTTCTACCGAAACAAGCCACATATTCAACGATTCAATAAACCTGATTTGCCAGGCCAAAGTAGATCCCGACTCGGTTTCTATCAATACTTGACCGTCTTGTTTGGAAGAGATTTGCAGTAAAAGCTGTGGAAATTTATCTTGAGTCGACTCGCCACTACTGAGCCCTGATACCTCCGTAAACGCCTCATTTGCCTGAACAACACAAGCTGTGTTGTCAAACCAAGCCATACCTTGTTTCGTGAACGCTTTTAGCATTTCACGCGCAAGTACCGCATAATTTCCACCACTTGGGTGAAGCGTTTGTTCAGACATCGATATTTTTTTCAAGTTCTCGTCTCCCGACCATGTACCCGGGAAGTAGCACTTCATTTTCTTCAATGATATGCGCAGAAGCGTAAATCAGAAAGAATTTATAATTGGTAGCGCAGACTCGGTTTCGAACCGTATTCAGGCAATAACACCGTGAATGCGGATTGAATTTGAAAGGTAACCGTTAGTATGGCCTACATTTCAATGGGTCAAAGATATTTGAATTAATTTAATTTTTCAAAGATTTATTTAAATTTTTTCAATAGTACATACTGGGCATCCTGAGGGCATTCTGAGGGTCAAAATTGAGCCCATATTGGCCTATGATTGCTTCAGGTTGAATTTTAAGCCCTGGTAAATTATTTTGCCTTACTACTGAAATTCACCAACGAATCAGGATAAGAAAGCCTGAAATTTTGTTTCGAATTGTTCGATTTCACCACAACCAGGTTCACTTGTTCGCTCAGTTGGTCATAGAGGAGGGTATTCACTAACCTGAAATCTGAAGATTTTGAGGTGTAGGGCACTTCGATATAAACCCAGGTTACATCCACATCTTGTTCCACACCTATCACGTTTGATGTCTGTAATTTGCCGGATTGCCATATTGAAAAATGTTTTAAAAAGTAAGGCTTCAAACTTGCCTGATTCAAAGCTGAATGTTCTGGATGCAACCCTTTCAAACTTTGCGAACGTACCGACCGCTCCAAATCGTCAGTAAAAAGTCTGCAACTGATTTTTAGTACTTTTGTCGTTTGATTTACTTCAATTTCGGTCATGCTGAGGTAATACTTGTGCCAGGGCTTACCAAACAAACCAGGCAATACCAGAAAAAACAAACAAAAAAATGACCGAAGGATTTTCATTCACACAAAACTACAAATTCATTGGCTGATTTTACTTTTTGGCTTCTAAACGGATTTTGGCACATCTTGGATTTTTCGGGATACGACCACATGCTATTCATTGCGGCACTCACTGGATTGTATGGCCTGAACGAATGGAAGAAACTGGTTATTCTTATCTCTTCATTCACCATCGGCCATTCTATCACCTTACTGCTTAGTGTGTTAGAAGTGGTTCAGCTTGCTCCAAATTTGGTGGAAATGCTGATTCCGGTCACCATCATGGCAACTTGCTATCAGAATATTTACCCGCTAGCAGAAAGACCGACAGATCATTTTTCACCCAATTATTTTTTGGCATTGGGCTTTGGTTTTATCCACGGAATGGGATTTTCCACCCAACTCAAAATGCTGCTTGGCCGATCAGAACATATCGCTTTTGAATTGCTTTCTTTCAACCTGGGTATTGAAACAGCCCAACTTTTTATTGTGTTCATAGTCCTGCTTTTGAAATGGTTAATCACGAAAAATGCAGGTATAAACACAAAGAATTTGAACAGTATTATATCTATTGCTGTATTTGCATTGGCTTTGCTCATGCTGGCACAGCGATTGTATTTTTTTTACAACTCCAATGAATAAACATTTACAACTTCTCCTCTGCCTTGTTCCTTCTTTTTTACAACTAACAACGCAGGCCCAAAACCTTCAAAACAACCCGCAGTCGAACCATGGAAATAAGTTCGAACAGCTGGGTACCATTTTACCAGATGCGAATACCTACAGAACAGCCTCCGGAGCACCTGGCCATCAATACTGGCAGCAACGAGCTGATTATGTGATAGATGCAGCATTGGATGAAGAAAATAAACGACTGGAGGGAAGTGAAAAAATTACCTTTTTCAACAATTCTCCAGATGTGCTCACTTATGTCTGGTTGCAACTCGATGAAAACGAACATAGGCCCGAAAACGAAAACAATCATTTTGATGGAAGTCGTGTTTTTCCACCTTACACCAATGGACAACTGGAAAGACTGGATAAAGCTAAATTTTTAGAAGGGCATGGTTGCAATGTGCTGAGCGTCACCGACACCATGAACAAAGCATTGAAGTACACCATCAATTACACGATGATGCGGGTTGATTTACCCAAACCACTGAAATCGAAAGAGAAATTCACTTTCAAAGTAAAATGGAATTACAAAATTCCTGAGCGCATGAAAATTGGTGGAAGAGGTGGATATGAGTTGTTTGAAGACAATGGAAATTCTCTTTTTACCATTACACAGTGGTTTCCAAGAATGGCGGTTTACAGCGATTACCAAGGCTGGAACCATAAGCAGTTTACCGGAAGAGGTGAATTTTCGCTCATTTTCGGCAACTACAAAGTGAACATGAAAGTGCCTGCAGACCATGTGGTGGCTGCCACAGGCGTGTGTACAAACCTGAAAGAAGTGTTAACTCCAGCTCAGTTGATTCGCTGGGAACAAACCCAAAAAGCCAAAGAACCTGTGGAAGTTGTGACCTTGGAAGAAGCCAAAGCAAGAGAAAAAAATCCAGACAAAACGAACACAAAAATCTGGAAATTTTCAGCTGAAAACGTGCGGGACTTTGCCTGGGGAAGCTCCAGAAAATTTGTTTGGGATGCCATGGCCATTGACCAGAATGGCAAAAAAGTAAACTGCATGAGTTTTTACCCCAAAGAGTCTTATGGTTTATACCGAAAATACAGCACCAAAGTGGTGGCACACACCATCAGAACATATTCCAAATATACAATTTCATACCCCTACCCTACTGCTATCAGTGTAGAGGCATCAAGTGGCATGGAATACCCCATGATTTGCTTCAACTTTGGACGAACAGAAGCAGATGGCACGTATGGCGAACGCACAAAATATGGCATGATCGGGGTAATTATCCATGAAGTTGGGCACAACTTTTTTCCCATGATTGTAAACAGCGACGAACGAAACTGGAGCTGGATGGATGAAGGGTTGAATACATTTTGTCAATTTCTGGCAGAGCAGGAATTTGACCTGAACTATCCTTCATCAAGAGGTCCGGCGCATAAAATTGCCGACTACATGCGAATGCCAAAAGACTTTTTGGAACCTATCATGACCAACAGCGAAAACATCATCAATTTCGGTGCAAATGCTTACGGTAAGCCAGCTACGGCCCTCAACATTTTGAGAGAAACGGTAATGGGCAGAGAACTTTTCGACTATGCCTTCAAAGAATATGCACGCAGATGGGCATTCAAACACCCAGCTCCGGCAGACTTTTTCCGTACCATGGAAGATGCCTCGGCCGTAGACCTGGATTGGTTTTGGAGAGGCTGGTTTTTCGATATAGATCCTGTGGACATCAGCATCGACACCGTGAAAGCCTTTGCATTTGAGAAGGGAAAAGAAGTGCCTAAACCATTGGAAGCAAAAGCAGATAGGGCGGCGAGGCCGGCAACACCCAAGGCCCAACCATTCACAACGATTACGCAAAAAAGAAACAAAGAGTCAGGCATTAAATTTGCCGTGGAAACCGACACATCTTTGCAGGATTTTTACTATGTGAACAGAGACACAGAGGCTAATCAACCAAGTCGTTCGCAACGGACGCCTCAGGAAACCACTGCAACACTGGAAGATGATGAATTTAAACCGTATAGCAACAACTTCTATTATGAAGTAGCATTTTCGAACAAAGGAGGCAACGTGATGCCCATCATTGTTCAGTGGAATTTCAAAGACGGCACCTCTGAAATTGATAGAATGAGTGCCTACATCTGGAGAAAAGATGAGAAAAAAGTGGTGAAGACATTCTCAAAAAGCAAAGAAGTAGAAAGCATTGTGCTCGACCCACTGAAAGAAACAGCCGATATCGACGAAAGCAACAATGTTTGGCCAAAAACCAAAGAAGCTATGCCCGTAAGTCGTTTCGATTTGTTCAAAGCAAAACGTCAAAATCCAGGCGAAAATGAAGTGAAAAATGCCATGCAAAGGGCAAAGGAAACTACAAAATAATATCCAAAACCGGGCTTCATGCACTTCAACCTCATTTCTCCATTTACACCTCAGGGCGATCAGCCAAAAGCTATTGCCAAGTTAGTTGAAGGGGTTGAATCGGGTGATGAAGCGCAGGTTTTATTGGGTGTAACAGGTTCAGGCAAAACTTTCACCATTGCCAATGTGATTCAGCAAGTACAAAAACCAACGCTGATTTTAAGTCACAACAAAACCCTGGCGGCCCAACTTTTTAGTGAATTCAAGCAATTTTTCCCGGAGAATGCGGTAGAGTTTTATGTTTCCTATTATGACTACTACCAACCGGAAGCATTTATTCCAACTACAAATCTATACATCGAAAAAGACCTCAGTATCAACGAGGAAATTGAAAAGCTGCGCCTGAGAGCAACATCAGCTTTGGCCTCTGGTAGACGAGATGTAATTGTAGTTGCTTCTGTGTCATGCATTTATGGTATAGGAAATCCAGTTGAATTTGGCAAACATTTGGTTCGCATAGAAACAGGAGATGTCATCACCAGAAATAGACTTCTTTTCGACCTGGTCGACATTTTGTACAGCCGCACCACTGCCGATTTTAAACGAGGCAATTTTAGGGTAAAAGGCGACACAGTAGACATTTACCCAGCCTATGCTGATTTTGCGTATCGCATCTATTTTTTTGGCGATGAGGTAGAAAAAATTCATAGGATCGATGCAGAAAGTGGAAATCGGATTTCGGATGAATCGACCATCACCATTTTCCCGGCCAATTTGTTTGTGGCGGCAAAAGATGTGCAGCAAACAGCCATCAAAGAAATTCAGGATGACCTGGTAGCTCAGATTAAGTATTTTGAATTTGAAAACCGCACCATGGAAGCCCAACGAATCAAAGAGCGAACAGAATTTGACCTGGAAATGATTCGTGAATTGGGCTATTGTTCAGGCATAGAAAACTACAGCCGCTACTTCGACAGGCGAAATCCGGGAGACCGTCCTTTTTGCCTGATCGATTATTTTCCTGACGATTTTTTGATGGTGGTCGACGAAAGCCACGTAAGTGTGCCCCAAATCAGGGCCATGTGGGGCGGTGACAGAAGCCGAAAAGTAAATCTGGTGGATTATGGATTCAGGTTGCCTTCAGCACTAGACAATAGACCACTGACTTTCAATGAGTTTGAGTCACTGCTGCCGCAGGTTATTTTTGTGAGTGCCACGCCGTCGGACTATGAAATAAAAAAAGCTGATGGCGTAGTGGTTGAACAACTGATTCGTCCAACCGGTTTGCTTGATCCTGAAATTGATGTGCGGCCAACCCAAAATCAGATTGACGATTTGCTGGAAGAAATACATGCACGCATTGCTGTGAAAGAGCGGGTGTTGATTACTACGCTTACCAAACGCATGGCCGAAGAATTGTCAAGATTCCTAAACCGCATGAGCATCAAGGTGAGCTACATTCACTCGGAGGTAGACACACTGGACAGAATTGAAATCCTGCGCACTTTGCGCACCGGCGACATTGATGTGTTGGTGGGCGTAAACCTATTGCGTGAAGGCCTCGATTTGCCGGAAGTATCGCTCGTAGCCATCATGGATGCAGACAAGGAAGGATTTTTACGTGACAACCGCAGTATGATCCAAACCATAGGCCGTGCAGCCCGAAACCTGAACGGCAAAGTGATTATGTATGCCGATAAAATGACTGCTTCCATGCGAACGGCCATAGATGAAACATACCGCAGGCGCATGATGCAAGAGGAATACAATATCGCCAATAACATTACCCCTATTTCCATTGCCAAAAGTATTGACGGAAGCATGCAGCAAAACAAAAAAGAGCCGCAGCGAAAAGAGGTCAATTACTATGTAGAGCCCACTGAAACAAATGTAGCTGCTGACCCGGTTGTGGCCTACATGAACAAAGAAAAAATCGGGAAATTGGCCACCGAAACCCAAAAGAAAATGGAGAAAGCCGCCAAAGAACTCGACTTTATGGAGGCAGCCCGATTGAGAGACGAATGGTTGCAATTGAAAGTCCTGATGGAGAAAGATTAGTTTGAACCTGTTCAGCAAATGAAAATCGGACTCTACTTTGGCTCATTCAATCCTGTGCATATCGGTCACCTGATCATTGCCAACAGTTTTGCGCAAGATGCTGATCTGGATCAGGTTTGGTTTGTGGTCACGCCCCTAAATCCATTCAAAAAAAAGGGAGATTTATTGCACCATTTTGACCGGATTGACCTGGTCGACAAGGCCATAGAAGGGAACTCAAAATTGAAAACCTCCGATGTAGAATTCGGAATGCCACAGCCCAACTACACCATCAATACACTTGAAAAATTAAGCCAACAATACCCACAACACGAATTTGTGCTGATACTTGGACAGGATAATTTACCCACTTTCCATAAATGGAAATCATTTGAAAGCATTCTGAACAACTACCAGATTTATTGTTACCCCAGGCCGCACGAAAAACCTTCTGAGTTTGACAATCACCCAAAGGTAAAGCTGGTGCAGGCCCCGTTGATTGAAATTTCATCAAGCTATATCAGGCAGCATATCAAAAGCGGAAAGTCGATTCAATACCTTGTGCCTGAGGTGGTGGAAAAAACAATTGTACTCAAAAAATTCTATTGGTAAATGCCGAGAGTAAAACTTGAATTGCCGGAACATTTTCCATTTTCGATGGAAATTGTAGTTCGGATTACAGATCTGAATTATGGTGGCCATGTGGGTAATGACCGGATTCCAGCCTACATGCAAGAAGCCAGGGTGGCTTTTCTGAACAAATATGGCTACTCTGAATTGGATGTTGAAGGTGTTAGCCTGATTATGAGCGACTGCCAGATTGTGTTCAAAGGCGAAGGGTTCTATGGCGATATCATTTCTATTGAAGTAGCTGCAGTGGAGTTTCACAAATATGGGTTTAACCTCTACTACCGCATGCAAAAGCAATCAGGGCAACTGGTGGCCGAAGCGAGCTCCAACATGATGTGTTTTGACTACAAAAACCGAAAGCTGTTGAGTCTACCTGAACAGGCAAAGTTGAAGTTGGAGCAAGGCCGATGGTAATCTATTTTTATTTCGCCTAAATATTCCATTCAACACACTAATTTCGCCCCACTGTATGTGGAGTATCTTAAAAAAAGAAACCGGAAGCTTTTTCAATTCTCTGATTGGCTATCTGGTCATTGGGTTGTTTCTTACCGGTATCGGTCTCATTTGCTGGGTTTTTCCCGAGAGCAATTTTATTCAATATGGCTTTGCCGAAATGGATAACTTCTTCTTCATGACGCCATTCGTTTACCTCTTTCTGGTACCAGCCATCACGATGAGGTCTTTTTCTGAAGAATGGAAATCTGGCTCCATAGAACTGCTGCTCACCAAACCAGTATCAGATTGGGATATCATTTTAGGCAAATACCTGGCCAGCCTGGTACTCATTGGGCTCTCATTAATTCCAACTTTGGTCTATTATTTTTCACTTTATCAGCTCGGCGAACCCAAAGGCAATATCGATTCAGCGGCTGTGGCGGGATCTTATTTGGGTTTGTTTTTACTTGGAAGTGTATTTTGCGCCATAGGCCTGCTTTCATCCAGCATCAGTGATAATCAGATTGTGGCCTTTATTCTGGCTGTTTTTTTATGTTATCTACTTTTTTCTGGATTTGGCTCGGTAGCCTCCATCAATATTTGGGGTCCATTTTCATCCTTTATCAACAATCTGGGACTTAGCTACCATTATTCTTCGCTTGGAAAAGGCGTGATAGATCTTCGGCATGTGGTCTATTTGATTTCTACAATTGCCTTCACATTAAACCTTACCTGGCTGGTGCTTGCTTCACGAAAGTGGTAAAAATCCTATGTTGAGAAGAAATAATAAGTGGTGGGATATTGGCAGCGTGGGTGTGGCTTTACTAGCTTTGATATTAGTCAACTTCATCAGTTCGCAATATTTTTATCAAATTGACCTCACAGCCGACAAGCGATATACCATAAATCCGGGTACCCAAAAACTATTGGAAGAACTGGATGATGTGGTGTTTGTAGAAGTTTTTCTTGAAGGCAACATGCCTCCTGGTTTTGAGCGATTGAAACGCTCGATCAGAGAAAAACTGGAAGCATTCAGAACCATTTCCAATGGGAAAATTGAATTCAAATTCACTGATCCAGGTGCTGCACCAGACCAGAAGACCAGAAACGAAGTATTCGTCCAATTGACCAAAAAAGGCCTTCAACCTACCAATATGCGAGATGTGGAAGGCAATGCGGAAGTGCAGAAGATTTTGTTTCCAGGAGCCATTATTTCATATAAAAGCAAAGAAGTGCCTATCATGCTGCTAAAAGGCAATCAAGGTGCTCCACCACAAGTGCGGTTGAACCAAAGTGTAGAAGGAATAGAATATGAACTAGCTTCAGGCATAAAATTAGCTTCGATTACAAAACCCAAAATCATTGGCTACCTCACTGGTCATGGCGAACTCGAGGGTGCTCCTGTGGAAGAATTGGCAAGAAATGTAGGCAGCTATCATGAATTCAAGCGGGTCGATTTGTTCAAAGTTCAATCATTAGAAGGGCTGGATGCCATTATTTTATGCAGGCCAACACAGCCTTTTTCTGAATTCGACAAGTTTAAACTGGATCAATTTGTGGTAAAAGGTGGCAAAGCACTCATATTCCACGATGGCATTCGGGCCGAAATTGACAGCGTGAAGCAAGAAGGCATGCTTGCGTTTCCGTATGAAACCAACCTAGACGATTGGTATTTCAGAATGGGTGTTCGGGTTAATCCGGATCTGGTTATGGATTTGAATTCCTCATATATACCCATGATGGTGGGCTATATTGGCACACAACCTGATACACGCTTGGTTCCCTGGCGCTATTATCCACTGCTCAATAAATTCTCAGACCACGCCATCACCAAAAACCTTGATGCCATTTATACCAGATTTATCAGCTCACTTGACACGGTGAAAGCCGATGGAATCAGGAAAACGCCTTTGGTTTTTTCGTCCCGCTACTCAAAAACCACTCCCTCGCCCGTGAGGATCAATTTCAATGAAGCCAGACTGAAACCTATGCCACAGGTGTACAAGAAAAGTTTTATTCCAGTTGCATATTTGCTCGAGGGCTCCTTTACATCGTTGTACAAAAACCGCATGACGCCTGATGCAACCGGTGAACTGAAGTTTCAAGAAAACGGAGTTCCATCGAAGGTTATCATTTTTGGAGATGGAGATGTAGCAAAAAATGAGGTTAGCAAAACCAACAACAACATTTATCCATTGGGCTATGACAGGTTTTCAGGACTCACATTTGCCAACAAAGAATTTCTGATGAACGCACTGGAGTACCTGCTAAATGACGATGGTTTGATCTTGTCTCGCAACAAAGTGATACAACTCAGACCCTTGAACAAGCCAAAACTAGATGCTGAAAAAACAACCTGGCAAATACTGAACCTTGTCCTGCCTTTGATACTACTTGCTTTGTTTGGATTTTCAAGGTACTTCATTCGAAAAAAGCGGTTTACAGTATTTAAAGCAACATAGTTAACATGGCAAAAAGCAATACTAGAAAACTTGGTCTTTGGTTGATCGTGCTGTTTGCATTAGGCATTGGAGCCTATTTTGCATTGTTGAAAAAAGATGCCACTTCCACCATCGACATGCAATCGATCACTTTTGCTGTTCCAGACACTGGTGCTATCAACAAAATTTTCATCACCACCAAGACGGGCAATAACACTTTACTGACCCGCCAACCCAATGGAAATTGGCTGATGAATAATAAATTTATGGTGCACCCACCCATGATTACCAACTTGATGGACGCCATCAGAAACATTTCGCTCAGACGTCCGGTTGGGAAAAATGAACGACCTACAGTGATTAAAAAAATGGCCACCAAGCACATCAAAGTAGAAATATATGTGCAGGACGAGATGGTAAAGACCTACTACATTGGCGACGAAACACTCGACAATCTGGGAAATTACTTCTTATTGGAAGGTAGCGAAACACCTTATGTGTTGCACATCCCCGGATTCAATGGCTATGTTTCTGCCCGATACAATGTGGTTGAAAAAGAGTGGCGAGACCGGAAGCTGTTTTACAGCAACCCAAGCGGCATTCAGGAAATCAGCATGGAATATCCAGGAAACCCAGCAGAAAGCTTCCGTATTTATTTCGACAAAAGCCGGTTCCATTTAGAAAATCCAGGAAACACAGATACAACCAAACTGGTAGAATATATTTTGCAGTTTAAATCTGTGTTTATAGAGCAATATATTGCAGCAGACATGGGCTTAAAATATGTGGATTCGGTGTTGGCAACCAGGCCATTTGCCATTGTAAAGCTCACCGATATCGATAAAAACAAATCGAACGTAATGCGTGTGTATGGCGCAGAATCGATAGACAGAGCTGTAGCGGCAGTGGGTGAAAAAAATGAATTGATAACCATTCAGTCGCAGCGACTGGAAGCCATGTTGAAGCCAAAATCTTACTTCAATAAATCAAAATAAGCACTTAAAAGATAATAGCTGAATTTGAGCCTCTTTGGAAATAATTTCGCACCGAACTTTTCTTAGGAGGTTATAAGAACAATCATATTGCATTCGATTTATAATAGACAAGTTCTTTATTTTCAGACTTTTACAACAGTAAATTCTCTGAAATTATTTCTATCGACCACAGAAATTTGGGCTTTGTAGGTATTGACAAAAGTTACAGGGATCTTAGCTTTATCTGACCTCCATTTGATTTCGAAACCGAAAATTTGGCCATCCTTTTCTTCCACATAGTCAACCTCCTGTTGCTGTTTTGTTCGCCAGAAATACATTCTGGCATAGGTCCGCTTATATTTGATTTGCTTATATCTTTCTGAGATTAAAAAGTTTTCCCACAATGCTCCCTTATCTCCTCTTAGTTCCAGCGGATTAAAATTTCCTATCACGGCATTTCGAATCCCATTGTCAAAAAAGTAAATTTTTCGATTTTGTTGAATTTCATTTCGAAGATTTCGACTAAAACTGGGCAGCCTGAAAATGACATATGCTTTCTCCAAAATGTCAATATAATTTTGAATAGTTGCTTTGTTTACCCCAAGCAAATTCGCTAATTCATTACAGTTTACCTCGCTTCCAATTTGCAAAGCCAATGCTTGCAATAATTTCTCCAATACTTCCGGCTTACGTAAAGATGAATATACCAAAATATCCTGATAAAGGTAGCTTCCTGCAAGATTATATAGAACCTCCTTTTCATTCCCTTGATTGTTGATCACATCAGGATAAAAGCCATATAAAAGCCGGTTTTCAATTTGTTGTTCAGCAGCCAAAAATCCAATTTTGCTTTCATACTCTTCCCACGAAATTGGAAAAAGTTCATACTCCCACTTTCTTCCGGTTAACGGTTCATTGATGGCATTGCCCAAATCAAAAGAAGATGAACCACTTACCAGCAATTGTACATAGCTAAACTGGTCTGTGATGATCTTGAGGGTTAAGCCAATAGCAGGAATTCGTTGAGCCTCGTCAAGAAACACCATTTTATGATCTGCCAAAAGCGTGCGCAACTGCTCCGTATTTGCATTTGTGAGTACTGAACGAGTAGCAGGATCATCTGCATCAAGAAACAAATATTTTGATGATTCTATAATCTTTCTGAGCAAAGTTGTTTTGCCGACTTGCCTTGCGCCAGTTAACATGATAGCCTTTCCTCAATATAATTTTTCCTGAATGGTCTTTTCAATGGTTCTTTCAAACATGGCTTCTGAGCAAATTAAAAGTCTAACTTTTAGAATCGATGACCCAAAGTTATAACTTTAAGCTATCATACTGCCCTAAAGTTATGACTTTAGGGCGTTTGCATGTTCAAACCGGATTTAAAGTGCAAAATAACCCAATGTGTATCCAAGCTAAACTCTGAGAAATTTATCTGGACAAGTAGGCCGAAATGTTTGAAAAAAGACTTTCTTTAACTATTGAATAATCGCCTGAAAACGCTCTGATTTTGTGGGATCAATTTGCAGCAGTAACTGATAGGCTTGTTGCTTCTCCTGTGGCAGAGCACCTTTGAACATGCCCACCCATTCGTTGGTCTTGGCATCAACAAAAGAGTTGATGAGAATGGCCATGGGTCGTTGCTCACGTATAACTTTCAATTTGCCAAGCAAATCAATGGCTTGTGTGCGGGCAGCTTCCTGGTTTTCCAGGAATTTATCCAGACCCAATCGGTGGTACGTGTACAAACCATCTCTGAATGGCGCCATTTGCGGGTTCAAGATATTTTCAATAAGCCAATAGCGCACATTGGTTCCATCAAAAGGCTGCCAGCCGCCAAGTCCACCTTGAATGGCATTGGTAGCTACTTGTTGCGCCTTGGCAAATTGATCTTTACCGCCTAGTTTTTTAAATGAATCGTTGTCAAGCCCGATGATGATGTAGGCATAATAAGCCAGAAGCGATGTGAGATTGCTAAAAAATGAGTTTTCCTGAAAATCCATGGGCTGGCCTTCCACGTATTCAAATGCCCAACCTTTATCCAGGTAGTTAAGCATCACTGTTTCATAAGTGCTGCCATATACAGCTCTGGATGAAAACACTTGCACATCTGCTTCAAACCGACCAACCTCAGATTTTTGAATAGATATTCTGAGCTTACAATTGATTTTTTCTTCTGGTTTATATTTTTCTATAGTCCAAGGACGGAGGCTCATAAAATCGGTAATGGCCCTGTCCAATTCCTGCAAAACCCGCTTGTCGACATTAATTCCCCCGCCTGTCAGCACGTCTACATCGCAATTCAACTCCTGTGCAGGTAGCATGAAAGGAATGTGTAAAAAAAGTAAAAGCAAGTATTTACGCATATACAAATTTCAGTTTTTCAGCCAAGAAGTCAAGCAATCCGGAAGCTGCATCTGATTTACTCAGAAGCGGCAATGCAACTTGCTTATTCTCACGGTCGATGATGGTAATTTTGTTGGTGTCGTGGGCAAATCCGGCCTGTTTATCGTTCAGGCTATTGAGAACGATGAAGTCCAGGTTTTTATTGAGTAGCTTTTGGTACGCATTCTCTTCTTCGTTATTTGTTTCGAGCGCAAAACCTACCAACACTTGATTTTCCCGCTTGTTTTCACCCAAACTTTTGGCGATATCTTCTGTTTTCTCCAGCCTGATTTCCATGTAATCGCCCTGCTTTTTAATTTTTGCAGGGCTATAAGTAGCTGGTCTGTAATCAGCAACAGCTGCCGATAAAATGACAATGTCCGCTTCTTCTGCCAATTGTTTCGCTGCCTTTGCCATGTCATGAGCAGAGACCACCTCATGTATCAGAAAACCCTCAGTTGGTATTGGTTCTGAAACCGGACCAACCACCAAAACCACTTCTGCGCCCCTTTTTTTGAGTTCACGGGCTATGGCAAATCCCATTTTACCTGTGGAATGATTGCTGATAAATCGCACAGGATCAAGCGATTCCTGAGTTGGCCCCACGGTGAGCAACACTTTTTTACCAGCGAACGTTTGCTTAACAGGGTTCGAAAGTTTGTTCACACACTGCACAATGTCCTCTGGTTCAGCCATTCTGCCTTTGCCTGAAAGTCCGCTGGCAAGTTCACCTTCCGTCGGTTCAATCAAATGGACGCCATCAGCTAAAAGTTGTTTCACGTTTCGTTGATTGGCTGGGCTCAACCACATGTCCAGATCCATAGCAGGAGCCAAGGCCACCGGGCATCGGGCTGATAGATGTACAGCAGTCAATAAATTATCGGCAAATCCCGTTGCCATTCTTGAAAGCGTGGTCGCTGTAGCCGGTGCAATGAGGAGCAAGTCGGCCCAAAGGCCCAGTTCCACATGGTTCACCCATTCGCCTTGGTTGTTTTTTACAAAGTCGGTGAAAACAGGTTTTTTGCTCAAGGTACTGAGGGTAAGTGGCGTAATAAATTGTGCGGCATCTTTGGTCATCAACACTTGCACCTCTGCTCCTGCTTTGACGAGCAAACGGCATAATTCAGCCGATTTATAAGCGGCAATGCTACCCGAAATACCAAGAATAATTCTTTTCCCTTTGAGCATAAAATACAAAGCCCGGACATTTGCCCAGGCTTTTAAATTACTTGTTGGTCAGATTAAAATTCAGGAACAATTTCATTGTTGACAGTTCTGAATTTGATTTTGCCTTCGAGAAATTCCTCAATGGCCATGGCAATGGGCTTAGGCATTCTTTCAAACTGACGACTTGCTTCAATTTGTTCACGGTTTTCGAAAACCTCTTCCAGGTTGTCGATGCCATGGTTGAACTCGCTCAGCTTTTTTGAAATTTCTTGCTTTTCTACTTCGGCCAGGTCACGAGCTCTTTTTCCAATCACCACTACACTTTGGTACAGATTGCCAGTTGGCTCAATCAAAGGATTCAAATCACGTGTTACGGTGGTGGTAGGAATGTTATGTTTTAACTTCACTTTCGACTTGTTTTTTGTAATTCTTAATTCTTTCCACGTTGCGTGTCGACTGATCATAGAAATTTTCAGCCGTCTTGAAATAGATGCTTTTTGGAAATTGGTCTACAAATTTCTGATAAAATTTTAAAGTTTGCTCAAAACGTTCCAATTTTTTTGCTTCGGCACTTTGATTAGCAAGTCGAAAAGCGTTCTGAACCACCAGAAACCAAGCTTCTTCCTTAAAAGTAGAGTTTGGATAATCTTTGGTAAAATTCTCTAAAGCAATGATTGCAGCTTTATATTCCAGTCGTTTTGAATACAGCTTGGCATTTTCAAATCCTTTTCGTTCCAACTTGCTGTTTAGTTTTTCAATCAAATCCTGGCATTTAGGCTTTCGATCTGACTCAGGAAAGGTGAGCATAAAGTTCTCAAAAGCAGTGATGGCCCTGCCTGAATTGGTTTGGTCTAAATAGTATTTCGGAGAATCTTCATACAGCGAAATGGCATGCATAAAATAAGATTCCTCAGAGTAAATGCTTCGTGGATATGTGTCGTAAAAATTCTTGAAAAGATACTGACAGGTTTCCATCATGCGCAGGTGATATTGCGTGTAAGCATAATAAAACTGTACTTTTTCAGCTTCTTCTGTTCCCCGCAGCAAGGGCAGCAGTTCTTCAAGCAAAATGCTGGATCGGTAATAATCTTTCTTGTCGTAATAGCTAAATGCAGCCTCCAGTTTCTTAGGGACGTCAGCTGATTTTTGCAATTTCTGAAACTTGGAACAGGAGCTCAGCAACAGCACGATGAGCAAAAGATCAAGTAAAAAAATGCCGCTATATTTGAGAATTGCTTTCATGAAATAGGCTGCAAAGATACAGAATGATATTGGCTCAGCATGGGCTTTTTTGCAAACGCACTGATTCCAAACAAGGCGAAATCGTACTTTACAGGGTCGCAAGAATCCATTTGCTTCAATTTTTGGGTTAGCAACAAGGCCGATTGCCAGTCAGATGTAGCCTTGCTTAACAAACCCAATTCAATGGCCACCCGATACACATGCACATCGCAAGGACAAATGAGTTGATGCATTCCGATTTCCTTCCATAACCCAAAATCAACTCCCTTTTTGTCATTTCGCACCATCCAGCGTAAGAACATGTTCAGCCGTTTGCAGGCACTTTTTCGTTCAGGCGTAGCCACATGTTTCCGGGTTCGTTGCGGCGCATCGGGCAAGCTAAAGAACAGACGATGAAACCCAATCAATGCCGGTCCAACATGCTCATCTTCAGGTGTTAAATATTGACTGAATGCCTTTTCCAGCGATGGCTGCTGCTGGTAGAACCAGCCAAAAAATCGAATAAAATAAGCCAGATCCACCCCATTGAAAGTCCGGTGAACAAAGCCTTCCATGTGTTTGAGTGCTGCTTTGTCAGGGTTTTGAACAAAAGCATAAGGTTCGCCACCCATCAGATCGATGAGTTTATTGCAATTCTGAATAATGGTGTTGCGCTGACCCCAAGCTAAAGTAGCGGCCAAAAAACCCATGATCTCAATATCCTGCAAGCGACTAAATCGGCGGGGAATGCTGATCGGGTCGTGACTAATAAAGGCAGGTTGGTTGTAAAAATCTGCCTGCTCGTCCAGAAATTGCTTTATTTGCTGTTCACGCATTTATTCACAGCTCTTGCCAATCTCCTGCACCTCTTCTGCTTTCACTGCATTCATGTCGACCTGGTTGTGGTACTTGTTGATGATTTTATCTACCACACACTCGCAATACGATTCCGGGTTTTTAACCTGAGCTTGCTGCGCCATGGTGAGGCAATTGGCAGAAAAAATTTGCTTGAATGAAATAATAGCCTTTAAACTATCCTGACACGAAGTTGCCATGGCAACCAGTTGCTCATTGCTCAAATTTAGCACTTCTTCAGGATTCGGGCTTGCCTTTTCAAACTTTTCAACAGCGCAGGCACAATGATTTTCAGGCTCAACAAATCCCTGTTGCACAGCCATTTGCAAACAATGATTGTACACATAATCTCGTTCTTCCTTCGACCATTCAGGTGTGCAGCTGCTACCAAGCCAAGCAAACAGAATGAAGCAAATAATGCGGTTTTTCATGGTGGATTTTGGTCAAATGTACAGACAAATAAATGCTGGTTTCATCATTTTATACCAAGCCAATGATGTAAAAATTGAAACTGAAAACTTACTTTGCACCATGCTCAAGCTCGGACTATCACAATCGTTGCAACAAAAGCTGTCCCCACAGCAAATTCAGTTTATAAAACTGTTGCAAATACCTACTGCCGAACTGCTGAAAAGGGTAGAACAAGAACTTGAAATTAACCCGGCGCTGGAAGAAGGCAACTTTGAAACATCTGACGAGGAAAGAGAAAACGGAGAAGAAAATGAATTTGAAGATTCGAGCTTTGAAGACGACGAACACCTGGAAGAAAGTACGCAAGACGAGACCATAGACCTGGACGAATACCTGAAAAATGAAGATGCAGGTTATAAAATGGAAGGCGACGGAGCTGGTGCCGACGACGACGACTACGATATGCCTTTGGCTTCGGGCGATAGTTTTTCTGAAAAACTGTTGATGCAATTAGGTTTTTTACCATTGACAGAAAAACAACAAATCATTGGGCGACAACTCATTGGCAGCATCGAAAGCGACGGATACATCCGCAGGGATGTTTCGTCGATTGCGAATGACCTGGCTTTCACTCAGAATGTAAACACCAACGAAAAGGAAGTGCTAGATGTGCTGGATATGATCCAACAATTTGACCCGCCAGGAATTGCGGCTCGCACCCTACAGGAATGTTTGATGCTGCAAGTTGACCGCAGAAAGGACAACTACAAAGTAGCCTCGGTGGCGATGGAAATTTTGGAAGACTATTTCGAAGACTTTATAAAAAAACACTACGATAAAATTCAGAAAAGGTTTGCTGCCGAAGAATACGAAACAGTAAACGAAGCCATAAAAATGATAACCCGGCTAAATCCAAAGCCGGGCGAAGCAGCAGGCTTAACGGACTCGGCACAAGTTGTTTCACCAGATTTTATTGTCCACAATGAGGCTGGGAAAATAGTAGTGACCTTGAATGCCAAAAACGCACCAGAACTTCGGGTGAGCAGGTCTTATAGCGAAATGCTGAAAACCTACGACAAGGCGGTGAAGAAGGATAAAAAACTAAAAGAAACTGTGATGTTTGTGAAGCAGAAACTTGACTCGGCCAGGTGGTTTATCGACGCCATAAAGCAAAGGCAAAATACGTTGCTGCTTACCATGAATGCCATTGTGCAACTGCAATATGAGTTTTTTCTGAGCGGCGACGACAGCAAACTCAAACCCATGATTTTAAAAGATGTGGCTTCGATCATCGATATGGATATCTCCACCATTTCAAGGGTTACCAATAGTAAATATGTACAAACAGAGTTTGGTATTTTTTCGCTCAAGTACTTTTTCTCGGAAGGCATAGCGTCCGACTCGGGTGAAGACATTAGCAGTAGAGAAATAAAGGCCATTCTCAAAGACCTGATAGATGCAGAGGAAAAACGCAAGCCGTTGGCAGACGAAAAGTTAGAAGAGTTATTAAAAGAAAAAGGCTACCACATAGCACGAAGAACAGTGGCCAAATACAGAGAACAGTTGCAAATACCGGTTGCCAGGCTTAGAAAGCAGGTTTAGCCAAAATCCATGAACGAACTAACGAGGCCACCCATTAGCAAAAACAAACCCAGAAAAAGGAGGCAGCTTTTTTCGTTCACCGAAAAAATAGCTCTGCTCATATCTGGTTTTTTTCACCCGCTCACCATTCCAACTTACATGTTTGCGGTACTGTTCAGGTATTTTGTAGAGTTGGTACCGCTCAGTCTACAAGGCAAAACAGCATTGCTGATCCAGGTATTTGTATTTTCATTCATTATGCCGGCAGCGGTTTCGTCTACATTATATGTGTCGGGTGGCATAAAATCCATGATTAGCCAATCCCGACAAGAGCGTACCTTGCCTTTGCTCATTTCAGCTATTATCTACAGCGGGGCAAGCTGGGTGTATGTGTTTGTGCTCAAAGCCGACAAAATAATTTCGCTCACATTTCTCAGCATCACCATTTGTGTGTTTTTGGGCGTAGTGGGCAATAGATTTCTAAAGATCAGCTTGCATGGCATTGGTATTGGGGGTGCTTTGGGATATTTTCTTGCCATTCAAAACCATCATCCAGAACCTGAGTTTATGTTTCCATTTGTGGTTATTGTTTTGCTTTCAGGCCTTGCCATTTGGAGCCGCTTTGCACTCAATGCCCACTCGCAAAAAGAGATTTACTTAGGGCTTTTTCTGGGTATGCTGGGAGGCAGTGCTCCGATTATGCTAATATTGCAATCGTTTTAAACGCTTTCATGACTAAAATTACAGAACACATAGCCAAAGCTACAGGCAAAACACTGTTTTCATTCGAAATTCTCCCACCCTTAAAAGGTGAAAGTATTCAGTTGCTTTTCGATGGCATTGAGCCATTGATGGAATTTAAACCTCAGTTTATTGACGTCACCTATCACCGGGAAGAGTACATCTACAAATCTTTACCAGGGGGGCTTCATGAAAAGATAACAACCAGAAAGCGCCCTGGAACTGTTGGTATTTGTGCCGCCATCATGAATAGATTTGGGGTAGACGCCGTACCGCACTTGATTTGCGGAGGTTTCACCCAGGAAGAAACAGAAAATGCTTTGATAGACCTGCACTTTCTTGGCATTGACAATGTGTTGGCATTGCGTGGTGATCACATCAAATCGGAAGGTCATTTTATGCCCGAACCTGGTGGTCATCCGTTTGCTTCGGAGCTGATCAAGCAGGTAAAAAACATAAATGAAGGCAAATACCTTGACCGGGAACTACAAAACACAACCCCAACCGATTTTTGCATAGGTGCGGCGGCTTATCCCGAAAAACATTTTGAAGCGCCCAATATGGCTGCCGAAATAAAGTACACCAAATTAAAAGTGGAATTGGGAGCGGAATACATTGTAACTCAGATGTTTTTCGACAATGCCAAATACTTTGAATTTGTAGATAAATTACGAGCTGAAGGTGTAACAGTGCCTGTAATTCCCGGATTGAAACCACTCACCACCCGCAAACAATTAAACGTTCTGCCAAGAATTTTTTCACTCGATATTCCAGAAGATTTGACCAAAGAAGTGGAAAAATGCAAAACTGATGCGGAAGCCCGCCAATTAGGAATTGAATGGTGCATAGCGCAGTCGAAAGAATTGATGAACAAAGATGTGCCTGTGCTTCATTATTATTCGATGGGCAAATCTGATGCAGTGAGGCAAATTGCAAGAGCTTGTTTTTAAACAGGGTTTTACTCAGGCCTTAGATTATATTACTAAAAATCGAACTCATTGAGATTGATTTTCAATATTTTACGTTAGCAATTGCTCAAAAAAACCCCCTATTTTTCGTTCTCTGTCCACAAAGTGAATTTCTAAAATCCATTCCCGTTTGTTGCCATTTGCATCGGGCAAAAACATATTATTGTGGTTTTCAGGGTGCACATACAAGCCATAATTTTTTGGTTCCAACCGCTCGTGTGGAAAATGCCCAATCAGATGCCCGCCCAGTTGTCCGCCGTAGGTGTAGCCATATTTTTTGGCCAGTTCAACAAGGTACAGCCAGAAGGCAGCACCTGTGAGTGTTGTTTGCTGATGAAACCAATTTTTTGCTTCGTGCCAGGCCAATTCTATATCCCTTTTCAATTGGTGTTTGTATGGATCCTGTCCTAGCACATACGTCCTGCCAAAATCAGCTTCCCAGTCCTCGAGAATTGGCCCAAAATCAAGGAACAAAATATCGTCTTCCTCAATGGTTAAGTTTGTTGGATTGTCATCGTAAGGCACCAAGGTGTTCACACCACTTCGCACAATGCGTTTGTGCCAATATTTTTTAATGCCAAACAGCTCGTCGGCCAATTTAAAAATTTCGTCATTCAGATCGTTTTCTGACTTTCCGGGTTTTATCAATTGATGCTCTTCAATGGCCTTAAAAAGCTGTTCGGCTATTTTTTCTGCTTCAATGAGTTTTGATTTGGTTTCGTTCATTTTATACCATCACTTGTATCAAAATCTTAGGGCGAAGGTTAGATGTTTTTACCCAATTCAATCACTGTTCGCAGCCCTTCAGCTTTCAAATGTAACTCAACCCTTTCAGTTTCCAGGTTTTCAACTTTGCGTTGCGCTTGTCGAACGAGCAGCACCCATTGGTCATGTGCCAGCGAATCTGGAGGCCAAACGGATTTTAATGGTTCGCCTACGGCCAGCACTTTGCGCATTTGTTGCAGTTTCTCGTCGAGCTTTTCCAGTTGAAGTTCTGCTTTTCGAAACTCGAGTTCTTTACTTTTGATCCATTTGGCCAAACGTTCTTTGGCCGGTGCTGACATAGAAGTTTCTAATGGCTCAGCAGCATGCAGTTCAATGATCTGATTGATCTGACCTAAAAGTAACAGCGCAGAACCGGGCAAACTTCGTTTTCCGATTTCTGCCATGGCCAGCAAACCCAAATTAATGCCCAACAAGGTGGCAAACTCCGGCTGCGTAAGTCCCAATTTTTCTCTGATTTCTTTGGCAGGGTGCATGGTGTTATCTTTTTTGCAAAGATATGGGAAATCCTAACGAGATTGTTATGATTTTATAGATAATATTATTTTCATAACCAAAAGACATCATTTAGGCTTATCGGATGTATTTTACGCCATTCAAGGTTTGAGAGTCATGGCAGTTTTGCATCAAGGTTTAATCAAAAATAGTTTATGCATTATGCCAAACTCAATTATTTATCTTATCGAATTTGCAATTTCCAAAACCTTCCCCACTGCATACAAAGGCACATTGACCAGGGTAAAGGGCTTTCCTTTTATGGTTGAAATTTTTTCAATGGAAAGGTGATTATCCAATACCCGAACGGCAAGATTTGCATCGGTGCGGTCTATGCATTCAAATAAAGACCTTAACCGGCCACTGGCACCCGATTTTACTTCAACGGGTAAAATGCCATCAGCAAAGGGGAGCAGCAAATCCACTTCTGCATTGGTGTCGGATTCTTCTCGCACCCAAAACATGTGTCTGGCCAGGGGCGAATCGGAGCGAGCGATAATTTCCTGCCAAACTGCATGATTCATGATACCTCCTCTAAACTGGTCCTGGAGATTTTTGCCAAGTAAAATGGAGGCTTGCTGTTTGTTAAGGTATAACAGCATGCCGGTATCTAAAAATTGAATCCGGGGTCTTTTCTGGTAATTCGGCACAAGGGGAAGCTTCAAAGAGGTGGTAGGGTAAACCAAACTGAGTATACTAGCCTTTTCCAGTTGACCAAATGCTTCAGAAATCTCCCGACTCTTGTATAAGTTCTGGCCAAATTGGGCAAATGAGAACCGATCCAGTTCATAAGGCACATGCTCCATGATGAAATGCAACACTTTTTGGTTGGTCTGGCTTTGTTGGTATTTGGCCACATCTTCTTTGTAGCTGAGCCATATATTGTCAAAGATTTTGGGCAGGCGCATCAAAGAAAATTCGTCTTCCACATATTGTTTCACGGCAGCTGGCATACCACCCACCACGAGGTATTTCATGTAGGAGTCCATAAAAAGGGCATGCAGGTGAGGTTCGAAAGAGAGTTGGTTCCATTTGTCGTAAAGCAGTTGTTGCCCATTGGCAAGCAAAAACTCATCGAACGACATAGGGTGCAGCGCTACTTGCTCTACCCGACCCACTGGCATGGATGGAACATCGCCCAACGCAAATTCCAGCAAAGAACCTGCAGCAATGACATGTAGCTGCGGAAGTTCCTCATAAAAGTAGCGGAGCAGCGCAATAACCTGTGGATTTTGCTGAATTTCGTCAATAAACAACAGCACCTTATCACCCTCATCCACCACCATTTTTTGGCTGATGAGCAGTGTTTCAAGAATAAGTTTGACGTTGTCGGTGTGGGCAAAGAATTGACTGTCCTGACTTTTTTCTAAGTTCAAGGAAATAAAATGATCAAACTGACGACTGATTTTTTGTACCAATGTCGTCTTACCGACTTGCCTGGCGCCACGGATAATCAGTGGTTTGGGTTTTGATTCATTGGCCCAATCCCTTAGTTTGACTTCTAAATTTCTGTAAAACAATGCCTTAAGCGATTCAATTTTGTACAAATAAAATAAATTTGTTTCAAAACGGCACCTATTTTTTCAAATTTATGTATCAAAACGGCACTTAATTTTCAAGAAAATTGTACCAGAACGGCACTTAATTAGAAAACCTAAGGCCGATGTTATCGTCAATGTGCATCCAACCAATTCACGCCTGTGCCTAGTCCAACTTCCATGGGTACTTCCAATTCGAGGGCGGTTTTCATCAGGCGGGTAACTTCGGTTTTCAGCAAATCTAATTCGCTCAGGTGGACGTCGAAAACCAATTCGTCATGCACCTGGAGAATCATTTTCGATTGCAATTTTTCCGTTTTCATCCAGTCGAAAATATTGATCATGGCCAGTTTGATCATATCAGCAGCACTTCCCTGAATGGGTGCATTGATGGCGTTTCGTTCAGCAAAACCCCGCTGGGTGATGTTGCGGCTGTTGATGTCGGATAAATAGCGTCGGCGGCCAAGGACAGTGCTAACATAGCCAGTCTCACGGGCTTCGTTGATCACGTTGTCCATATATTGTTTCACCGCTGAAAACTCAGTGAAATAGGCTTCAATGATTTCGCCCGCCTCACGACGAGGAATGTTCAGGCGTTGCGACAATCCAAAGGCCGAAATGCCGTAAATAATGCCAAAATTGGCCGTTTTTGCCTTTCTGCGCATGTCGGAGTCTACCTCTTCGAGAGGCACATTAAATATGCGGGAAGCCGTGATGGCGTGAATGTCTTTGCCATCTCTAAATGCCTGAATCATGGTTTCGTCCTTGCTGAACGACGCCATGATCCGTAATTCAATTTGGGAATAATCGGCAGAAAGAATGGTAAAATCAGGCCCACCAGGTACAAAAGCTTTTCTGATTTCCCTGCCACGAGCCGTACGGATGGGGATGTTTTGCAGGTTTGGATTGGTTGAACTTAACCTACCAGTTGCTGCCACAGCCTGGTTGTAAGACGTATGAATTCGCCCATCAACAGGCGAAACCAAGGTAGGCAGCGCATCAATATAGGTGGATTTGAGCTTGGCCATTTCCCGGTAATCGAGAATTTTGGTCACAATTTCGTGTTCATCGCCCAGCCTGGTCAGCACTTCTTCCCCTGTGGCATATTGACCGGTTTTGGTCTTTTTGGCTTTGGGATCCAGTTTTAGTTTATCGAACAATATTTTGCCCAGTTGCAAGGGAGAGCCAATGTTGAAAATCTCGCCGGCCAGTTGGTAGATAGATTTTTCAATATCCTGAATTTCAAGGGTTAAAGCCTCAGATATTTCTTTCAGTGCACTTACATCAACTTTTACCCCAGCTCTTTCCATGTCGCTGAGCACATATACCAGTTTACCTTCCACATCGGTAAGCAGCGAAGTAAGGCCTCGTTCTTCAATGAGTGGGGCAAATGTATGTTTCAGTTGCAGGGTGATGTCCGCATCTTCTGCAGCGTAATCAGCAATGGTTTCCACCGCCACATCGGCCATGTTCCCTTGGTTTTTGCCCTTTGCACCAATCAAAGTTTCTATCGAAACAGGCTCATAGTTCAGAAAACTTTTCGAAAGCGCATCCATATTGTGCCTTTGATCGGGTTCGAGCAGGTAGTGTGCCAACATGGTATCGAAAAGAGGGCCTTTGAGTGTAATGCCATAATTGGACAACAGACCCAGGTCGAACTTGATGTTTTGTCCTATTTTGAGGCTCTTTTCATTTTCAAAAGCAGGTCTGAAAAGCTCCAAAATTTCCAGACTTGCCTTCCGGTCTGCGGGAGGAAGTGGAACATAATACGCCTCGCCTGGCTGCGTGGCAAATGATAAACCTACCAAATTGGCACTTAAACTTTCGAGGCTGTCGGTTTCTGTGTCGAAACAAAACTCATCAACTCCTTCAAGAAACGTGGCCAGCTTTTGGATCCGGTTTTTACTTTCGAGCAAGTGATAGGTGTGCTCTGTGTCGGCAATGGTTTTGAATGCCAGAGTCGTGGGTTCTGTCTCAGTTTCATCGCCCGGGCTTGCACTGGCAAACATGTCCAATTGCGCCGGGTCTGATTTTGATTTTGCCGTCGAACTGTTTGGGTTAGGTGAAGTGTCTTCGCCCAACACACGTTTCAAAGTTGTTCTAAACTCCAGTTCTTCAAAAATGGCCTTGATTTTGTCTTTATCGAATCCGGAATTGAGTAAATCTTCCTCAGAAAAGGTCAGTGGCACTTCAATGTTAATGGTAGCCAATTCTTTGCTTAAAATGCCTTGTTGGCCAAACTGCTCCACGTTTTCACGTAGTTTTCCTTTCAATTGGTCAGCATTGGCCACCAGATTTTCTACTGTGTCAAATTCAGCCAGCAGTTTTACAGCAGTTTTAGCCCCCACACCCGGAATGCCGGGAATGTTGTCGACCGCATCGCCTTGCAAACCTAGAATGTCGCACACCTGGTCAACCCGCTGAATTTCAAACTTGGCACATACTTCATTTACACCCAGAATTTCGATGGCATTGCCCATAAAGGCCGGCTTGTAGAGGTAAACGTGTTCTTCAACCAGTTGGCCATAATCTTTGTCTGGCGTCATCATAAACACTTCAAAGCCTTCCCGAGCGGCCTTTTTAGCGAAAGTGCCAATGATGTCATCGGCTTCGAAACCAGGTAGTTCCAACACAGGAATGTTAAAAGCCTGAACTACTTTTTTGGTTAAAGGAATAGCGATTGAAATATCCTCAGGCTGTTCCTGGCGCTGGGCTTTGTAGGCTTCGAATTGAATGTGGCGAAAGGTGGGTTCCGGCGTATCGTAAGCCACGGCAATGTGAGTGGGCTTTTCTTTGCTGAGTACCTCCATCAGCGTATTGGTGAAACCAAATACAGCTCCGGTATTGAGGCCTTTGGAATTGATGCGGGGATTTTTGCTAAAGGCAAAGTGGGCACGATATATAAGCGCCATGGCATCTAGCAGGAACAGTTTTTTTTCTGGTTTGGGCATGGAGGTTGGAATGCATTCGATAACGAGGGCAAGGTTAAGGAATTGAGCGGAAGAATGGAGGAGAGGGAGTAATTTTGTAGGAGAATTACATTTTGTATGTGCCTACAAATACACCTGAGATTAGATTTCAATAAGCCTGAATAAGCACCTCAGTCGGAATGCCCAGGGATTGGTGCAATTTCCGAATCATATCTAGTGTGAGCTTTCGCTTTCTGTTTAAGATTTCGCTGGCTCGACTTTTAAGTCCAACTACCCGGGACAGGATGAACTAAATCCAAAACATTTTTTTCCTGACTTTTGATCTTTATCACTAATTTTACAAGGTCAATATTTTGGTTATGAAGTACAAAATTGAGCTTGAAATACCTGAAAATAAACTGGCACTTGCTATAGAGTTTATCAGAAATTTGCCGTTTGTTAAAAATGTTAAAACAATAAGTCCAATTGACAAATCAAATAATAGTCTTTCACAGAATTTGAGTCCGTTTGGAATACTAAAAGGCAGCATCAAGGTTCCCGATAATTTTACCGAGCCTTTGGACGATCTTAAGGATTACATGTGATTCGATAGAATGCTTCTTCTTAAACAAGAGCCAATGATTTTATGTTTATGAGTGTCGATTCAAAAATGCAGATCTAAAAATTGTTAAATCTTTTTTTGGCATTTTACCCTGTTCATCAATTCAAAATCTCACAACTTCCCCTACTTTTTTTTGAGCATTCAGCGGCTTAGGGCTTTCTTTACGGCATGGAAGAAAAGATACTGATTCTGGATTTTGGTTCTCAATACACACAACTCATAGCCAGAAGAATCAGGGAACTCCAGGTGTATTCCGAAATTCATCCCTACAACTATTTGCCATCCAGTTTTCAGGGTTTCAAAGGCATCATCTTGTCTGGTAGTCCTTGCTCTGTACTCGACAGCGAAGCCCCGGCCCCGCAGCAAGCGATTTTTGATGCTGGATTGCCCATTTTAGGCATTTGTTACGGTGCCCAATGGATGGCACACTGGTTTGGTGGCAACATGTTGCCTTCGAAAGTGAGGGAATATGGCAGGGCACATTTAAATCTGGAAACTCCAAGTGCTTTGTTTCATGGCATTGATTCAGGTAGCCAGATTTGGATGAGCCATGGAGATACTATTGGCGAAATTGGTGCTGATTTCAGACTAACGGCTACTACCCAGGAAATACCTATTGCGGCCTTCGAGCACAAGGAAAAGCCCTTTTTTGGCATTCAATTTCATCCTGAAGTAGTGCACAGTGAAGATGGCGAAACCTTATTGTTCAATTTTGTGCGAAGCATTTGTGGATGCAATCCCAGTTGGACGCCTGCATCTTTTATCGATGCTACCATTGCCAGTTTGAAAGCCAACATCGGCCAAAGTAAAGTGGTGATGGGTTTGTCGGGTGGCGTGGATTCTACTGTGGCTGCCACCTTGCTTCATCAGGCCATTGGCTCAAACCTGCACTGCATTTTTGTAGATAATGGCTTGCTGAGAAAAGGCGAATACCACCAAGTGCTTGATTCTTACCTGCACCTCGGTTTGAATGTAAAAGGTGTAGATGCCAGTGAGCAATTTTATTCAGCCTTGAAAGGCTTGAGTGACCCGGAGCAAAAGCGAAAAGCGATTGGGCGGGTGTTTATTGAAGTATTTGAGGCAGAGGCAAATAGCATTGAAGGCGTTGCCTGGCTCGGCCAGGGCACCATTTACCCCGATGTGATTGAAAGTGTGAGTGTGAATGGACCTTCCGTTACCATAAAATCGCACCATAATGTGGGAGGTTTGCCCGATAGAATGAATTTGAAAGTAGTAGAACCCCTTCGTCTGTTGTTTAAAGATGAAGTGCGAGGAGTAGGCAAAGAGTTGGGATTAAGCCACTCTTTGCTTGGGCGACATCCATTTCCGGGACCCGGATTGGCCATTAGGATTTTGGGAGATATCACTCCGCAAAAAGTTCAGTTGCTTCAAGAGGCTGACCATATTTTCATACAAGCACTGCGGGACGACGATTGGTACCACAAAGTTTGGCAAGCGGGCGCTATTCTGTTGCCAGTTTACGCTGTTGGGGTTATGGGCGACGAAAGAACCTACGAGCAAGTGGTGGCTTTGCGGGCTGTTTCCAGCCAGGATGGCATGACAGCTGATTGGGTCGAATTCCCACATCAGTTTTTGGCAAAGGTTTCGAATCAGATTATCAACCAGGTGAAAGGAATTAATCGGGTAGTTTACGACATCAGCTCTAAACCTCCAGCCACCATAGAATGGGAATAGCATGAAGTACTCGCTGGTTTTGGTCTGCCTGTTTGTAAATTTTTTGGCTTTTGGTCAGCTTCGCTTTGACGAATTGCTCGACACTGCTATGCAACAATACAAGCGAAAAGCTTTTGGAGAAGTAGTAGCAACCATTCGGCCTACGCTTTTGCCAGTATCAAAGCAAGCTCGTATGCCTGAAGCATTGTTTATATATGCTTCAGCGGCTATTCAGGCAAAAGATTACTCGTCGGCAGCCCTGGGCTTTCAGGTGTTTCACGAACATTTTCCAAGTTTCAACACCAGCTCTGAATGGATATTGCTGGAAACAGATTGGTGTCTTTCAAGAAAGAAGTGGAGCAAAGCCTTATCTGTAGCCTCAACTGCTGAAAACTGGATGGAAGAGGATGCGATGAGTAATTTGTTTCTCAACAAATGCCAAACAACGCCCGCTGATTCGCTTAAAATCTGGTTGGCAAAATACCCCACCTGGCCTGTGGCAAACTGGCTCATGGCGCAGCAGATGTTGGCTAAAAATGCTTCCAACCCTTCAATTGACCCATTGAAACGAAAGGCCTGGAAATCGTGGAACCAAAAATTGAGCGTAGGTTTCGACTCCAGCACCTGGAATTCGAGTAAGTATAAAATTGGCATGTTGTTACCTCTTGAATTACCACAGATTAAACACTCAGATCACAACAGAAAGAACCAAACTTTACTCAATTTTATCACGGGCTTTCGCATGGCTTGTGATGCACAATCAAAAAACGACACCAGTTTTACCGCCTACCTCTACGACTACCAACGGTCTGAGTCGAAGTTGAATAGCTTGCTTTCGGAACCGGAAATGAGAGGTATGAATGCTTTGGTGGGTCCGGTGTTGCCTATGGCCATTAACAACATCCAACAATTTGCCATCAATTCAAATATTCCGGTGGTGAATCCGCTCGGCTTTGGGGTTAATTTTTCAGGCACACTGGCACCTTGTTACCAGTTGGCTGCAACACCACAGGCTTTGGCTCAAAGTGCTTTACAATTTGCCAATTCAAAGCCGAATATTTCGAAGGCTATGGTTGTTTTTGGTACCAGCTTGAAGGACTCTTTAATAGCTGCCCACTTCAAGTTGAAATTTACCCAGCATGGGGGCAAAATTTCATTGTTTAAAAGGGTAGGAAAAAACACGGCAGCGAACCTGGTAAAGTATCTTTCGGAAGCAGGAATTGATAGCAATACTTTCGTATTTGTGCCTAACAATGAACCCCTTGTACAGGTACAATTGCTTGCTACTATGGGTCTATTACAAAAAAGGCCAATCGTGTTGGTGCCGCTGGAATGGTTGCAGTCGCCAGCAGCCGACTATGCACAGTTGGAGCTGCAATCCATCGCATTTATTGGTCAATATCCAAAGTCAGAAGGATTTTTTGAGAATGCTCAGTTTAGGGAAAAATTCCATGAGAAAACAGGACTTCCTGCATCAACAGAAGCGTGGTGGGGTTTTGAAGTAGGCACTGCTTTGTGTCAAGAACTGGCTAAGGGTAGAAAATCAAGTTTTTATCAACCCCATGGATCAGACACACCACATGCTGATGAGCCCAAAGCCATGTTTCAAAAGCGAGGCGATTTCAGGCATTTCCCCATCATTCAGCTCATCGACGGATTACCAGAAACCGTTTCATACTAGTCCTTTTTCAGCTCGGTGCAGGCAAAGGGCAACCCCAGGTTTTGAAAAGCAGTTTGCACCCTGGTTTTGTTTGGGTCTGTGATAAATAACTGCCCAAAAGGAGGTTTCGTAACCAGGTCAACCAGGTGTTCAACTCTTTCCACATCAAGCCGGTCGAATAAATCATCGAGCAGTAAAATTGGCGGGAATCCGGTTTTTTGTTCCTGATAGGTAAATTGTGCCAACTTCAATGCAAGCACATAGGTTTTCTGCTGACCTTGTGACCCATATTTTTTCAGTGAGGTTCCATTGAGCAATAGTTCAATGTCCTCCCTATGAACGCCAACTGTAGTGCGTCCAGCAGCCTGATCCGCCTGTCGGTTTACAAACAACAGCTCTGAAAAATTCCTGTTTTGCAATGGCGATTGGAATATCAATTCTGGAATCTCTGATTGGCTAATGGCTGCATATTTTTCCTGTAAAATGGGAGAGAAATCCTGGCAAAATGTTTGCCTCGTGGTTGAAACAGAAGCAGAAAGGGGGGCTAGTTCTTCATCTATGACTTCCAAAAATTCCCAATTGGGTGATGTTCCCGGCGGACATAGCGCCAACACAGCATTCCTACGTTCGGTCAGCTTTTTTACCTTCCCCAACTCAGCAAGAAAAGTATCGCTCACTCCAGCAATGATGCTATCTATAAAATTTCGTCGGTCTTCGCTGCCGCCAGTTACCAGTTTTAAGTCTTCAGGCGAAATCATGACGGATGGATAGCGACCAAAAAAATCAGATGCTTTTGTGATTTCCTTACCTTCTGCAAAAAATTTCTTGGGCTTTTCAGCAAATAAACTCACGGATGCTTTTTGCTGATGTCCGGATTTCAAAAACTGTCCATGCACCACGGTATAAGGCTGCCCAAAGCCGATGCTTTGTTGGTCTATTCTGGAAAAATAGCTTCTACACGAACCGAGAAGGAATATGGAATCCAACAAGTTGGTTTTTCCCACGCCATTCAAACCAGTGATGAGGTTAATTTGATCTGAAAATGAAAATACCCCCTCTTGATGGCTTTTGAAATGTGTGAGATGAAGTTCCTGTAAGAAAAAGCTCAAGCTGATTTACAATTCAGTTTCTGCGGGAGGAATTACAATGGTCGATAGTAGCTTTTCAATACGTTCAGCCTCTTCATAGGTGTCGTCTTTAAAAAAGCGCAGGTGAGGCACAATTCGGAGCTGATTTCTCAGTCTGTTGCCCAATTCCAGCCTTATTTTCTTGTTGTTTTCTTCCAGGCGATCCAAGACACCCTGAGGTTTTTTGGTAAGAAGCAAACTGATGTAAATGCTGGCCACGCTCAGATCCGGACTCATATTTACGCCTGTGATGGTCGCAAAGGCACCTTGTAAATATTTCGAGCTATCTTCTTGCAATATAGCCGCCAACTCTTTCTGAATCAATCGGTTTACTTTTTCTTGTCGTTGTGTGGCCATAATTTCAGGAGTTAACTGCCTGCAAAATTAATCTTTTTGAACGAGGGTTTTTACTGTATCGGTCAATACTTCAACCATTCAGCTTTGAATTTAGTTTTCCTTTCCAACTGACCATTGCGCTAATTTGCACCTGTGAAACTAATCTCCATCGATTCTACCGACACCATTGTTGCCTTATCTTCATCGCCGGGCATGAGTGCTGTGGCGCTTATCAGAATTTCCGGGCCTGAGGCTATTTCAATTGTTGAGCAATGTTTTAGTGGAAAAAAGCTAAGCCAGACTCCTTCACATCAAGCAGTTTTTGGTAGGCTGGTTTCAAATGACCAAGTGTTGGATGAAGTGCTGGTCACTACTTTTCGTGCACCTCGCTCATTCACCGGCGAAGACGTAGTAGAGATTGGTTGCCACGGCAGTACTTTTATCATTGAGGAAGTGCTGAAGCTTTTGGTGGGTTTGGGTGCCAGACTTGCCGAACCCGGAGAATTTACCATGCGAGGGTTTCGCAACCGGAAATTTGACTTACTCAAAGCAGAAGCCATAGCCGATCTTATTCACGCTGAATCTGCTTTGGCGCATGCCGCAGCCATGAATATGTTGAAAGGCGGATTGTCTGACAACCTGAAAACCATTCGCACTTCCCTCATCGATTTTGCTTCGCTGGTGGAACTGGAGCTCGACTTTTCTGAAGAAGATGTTGAGTTTGCAAGCCGGGATGCCTTGGCAAAACAGGTACAAAACACATTGGCATTTTTAGCCCCAATTTTAGAAACCTATCAGTATGGAAATGCCATCAAAAAAGGAATTCCTGTTGTAATAGCTGGCAAACCAAATGCAGGAAAATCAACGTTGCTCAACAGACTGCTGCAGGAAGAAAAGGCGATTGTATCCAGCATTCCAGGCACCACCCGTGACGTGATCGAGGACACCATTCACATTGAAGGCATTCAGTTTCGTTTTATCGATACAGCAGGCTTGCGGGAATCAGGCGATGTGGTGGAGCAAATTGGCATTTCGAGGGCAAGAGAAAGAATTAAAACAGCCCATTTGGTGCTTTATCTGTTTGATGCTTCTGCTTTTACTACACAAAGCTGGCAGGAAGAACTTATTGAAATAGAAGCACTTGGCAATCAGATTTTGTTAGTTGGAAATAAAATGGATGAAGCACCAACATCAACACTTCAATTGATTGAAGAAACCTTAGTATCTCGACCATTCAAGCTCATCTCAGCCCAAAAAAACACCTATGTTGACGAATTGAAAAAACAATTGCTCAAGCAATCGGGCATTGAAAACATAAATCCCAACAACATCATTCTCACCAATTTGAGGCACTACGAAAGCCTGAAAAAAGTAGAAGTTCAATTGAAAAAAGTACTCGAATCCCTGCACCAACATATAAGTACAGATTTACTGGCTGAAGACCTACGGCTTTGCATTTATCATTTCGGAGAAGTGACTGGCGAAATCACCAATGAAGATATTTTAGGGAATATTTTCAGCAAGTTTTGTATCGGAAAGTAGCAACCATAGACATCCAAATAGAATGAAGAAGTTTGCCCAACAGAGGGCGAAACAATACAATGATAAAAACAGGAAGTTCCTTAAAAAACCATCCTGATATGTGCTTAATGTTCACTAATCGTCTAAAATATTCGGCAAAGGTAATCCAGCCAACCGAACTTAAGGTTAAGAAATGGTTAATATGGCTTTTAGAAAATTAACCAAAACTCCAAATTGCTGTGCCCTGTAAAATGAAAAAGTCGTCAGTCTTGCGACTGACGACTTGGGAATGACGGGAATATTCTAATTTGAATTAGTACCTGTTGTTCCTGCGGAATCCACCTCCACCAGCGTTGCCACCGTTAGAGCTTTCTTCCCTTGGTCGGGCTTCAGTAACCGATATTGCACGGTTCTTAACCTCTTTGCCGTTTAGCGATTCGATAGCTTCGCTGGCTTCGCTGTCGTTTGGCATTTCTACAAAACCAAACCCTTTGCTACGACCTGTGAACTTATCATTGATAATTTTCGCAGATCCAACTTCACCATACTGCTCGAAAAGCTCTTGCAATTGACCATCCTTGATAGCGTAATCAAGGTTTCCTACATAAATGTTCATGAAAACAAAAAAAAACGTGAGAACTAAATTTGTACAATTATAGCGGAATTATTTTTAATACATGCAAACTTCTTTATAAAATTTATGTTGCGCCAACAAACTGAGCTGTGTTTTCATGTATATTCTACTGCAGAAATTATATAAAAATTAACACGAATTGCATAGAACCTGGAGTTTAAGTCCATTTAGGTTTGTCGAGTTTTTGCTATCCTTTTGAAACTAAAATTTAAATAAATTATTCATAATGAATTAGTTACATGTGAGTTAACTTTAATCGAAAGCCGATCCTCTCTTTAAGGCTACACTAAAATTTTGTGACTGACCTTCACCTAGCCAGCCTCATTTTTTTGATCTAAATGAATTTAATTTTCTGTGGTTGGTCGCAAAAAATTTAACTATTTTTCTAGTTTAGCTACTTCTCCTGGCTAAAACAGAGATGGTTCTTCCGCTCACCGAATCTATCCAGGCAGATTTAAATGGGAGCCTATTCAATACTTTTCGCATTAAACCAGGCACCCTGTCACTAATATATTTGTCTACTTGGAAAACCTCGAACCCATATTTTTTGAGGAGAATCTTCAGGCTTTTTTCTGAGAAATTTGAAATATGATAATGCACATGAGCAGGCCAATTTTTCCCAAAACTTTTTCTGTCATAGCTATCGTAATCCGGAACTCTAATGTACAGCACACCTTTGGTTTTGGTGAGTACACTCAGTTTGGCTATGGCGGCATGTAAGTCCAAAAAATGTTCGAGAACATGATTTAAAAAAACCAAATCATACCCTTCTTTAATATCTAGGTCTTCTAAAGGTGTATGGATTACCTGTTGATGTAACCTTTCACGGGCAAATTTCGAAGCGGGAGCCGATGTTTCAACACCTAATGTTTCGAACCCGATTTCAGCGAAAGCAGCCAACGCAAAACCTCCACCAGAGCCAATTTCAAGCATTTTTTTACCTTGAAAACTTACTTTCGAAACTGTGGCTGAATAGAGTTCCTTTAATTTTTGAATGTTTTTTTTGATGGCTGTGTCAGAAATGGTGTCGAAATTATAGTCCATGTGCTTAGCAAAATATTCTTCGCTATTGTACAATTGGTCTAAGATTTCGGGAGTCGGAATGGGATCGACTATGCCAAATTCGCAGTTCTTACACGAAACTACTTTATACGTTTCGAAAGTTTCGCTCACATATAAGTCTTTACTTCCGCAGACCAAACAAGACGAAGAGTTGCTCATGGTTTTTAATGAGTTTGGATGTGGCAAATAGCACTAATATTTGCTTCAATGTGAAGCCGGCCACGTGATTTTGCCAGCTATTCGCTGTTTATCAACCTGGATTTGGTAATAATATAAGCCTGGTTTTAGTGGTTTAAGTTCGAACGAAAGACTTGATTTATGAGTTTTAAATATGATTTTTCCATTCAAATCAATTAAACTAAAGTCCATAGTTTCACCTTCTTCGATATGGCGAATTTCTATCCTGCTTTCAAGAAAAACAGCATAAGGTGTTGGTTTTGAGTCAATCCTGTGATTTGATAAAAGTGGCACAATGAGCTCTCCAATGGTGCTAGTTGCTCTCCGCGCTAAAAATGGTTTGATGCCATAAGGAACATGACCGCCCACTGTTCCAGAAAACCCTAATTCAAAAGCTGCCATATCATAGCCATAATCTAAACTTCGAAACGGGTCGTCGATGGCAGCGGGTCGCACAAAGGTTTGCATGGAGTCAATCTTGGCGTTGATGTGAAAAGGATGAAGCACATTGCAACTAATTGAATCGAGATATGTGTAATACCTAAATCTAAAATCAGGTACATTTAAAACCCTGTTTGCCAATGGCCTCGGGTCTGTTGGGTGATTCCAGTTTACAACGGATCGTTGAGCCCAATCTATGTTTACCCAGTCTACCCCAAAAGTATTGTCGGTATCGTAGGAGATAAAATCAAATTTATCGGTGAATGGATTGTGGTGCAGGTAGAAGTTGTTTTTGTTGTAGCCGTAGTTGTCCCAGTGCCCTGTGGCTACATCCAATGCCATAGCTTTCAGGTACATTTCGACATTCAATACTTCCCGTAATTTTTGTTCAGCCTGGTTTCCGGTTGCTTCATGAATATTTCTGATCAGTTTCACCAACCCGGCATAATTGTCTTCAACGGCATTGGGTTCAAGTTCATATACCCTGCCACCGCTGGCTGTACCATTGTTTAGGTTTTTGTAGGTTTGCTGGTTGTTTCCAAGATACACCAGATCGGCTGGGTACACACATTTATAAAGATTTCCTATGTTTACTCCATATACCCTTGTAAGCCAATCATTGTCCATTTCCTCAAGGCTGGTGTACAACCCATAATAGTTTTCATTGAGAAATACTTTTACAAAAGAGGTTCTCCTTTGAGGCAAGCCTAGTTTGTTCCAGATGTCATAAAATAATTTTTGCCGCACCATGGTGGGGTCATTGTGCTGACCATTGAGATTCAACTTTTTTACGCCTCTATATCGCCTTCCTTGCTGAAAGGTGTTGAAACTGATATTGAAAGACTTTTTCCTGGAATACCTTGATGTGTTGCCTCTTAGCCTGAACCCAACCTGCCGAACAGTGTCTGAGATGCTTCCATTTTCATAAACCATGGTTGCCGTAAAATACCGGTCTGAAGTCACGTTGTTGTAGAGCCAGGCAATGGTATCGGTCGAAATTAAGACTTTTACTGAGGCAATGTTTTGCTGGTCGAAAAGTGGATCAGTCTGGCCTTTTGAGTACTCAACAATTCCAAGGCCAGCATATAAAACAATCAACAACCGAATGTATAACATCTTGTAAAATTAGGAATTGCACTTTAATAATCAGATTGAGAACCCAGTTTAGTCTAAAATATAGCACAATTGCACGATTTTTAGCTTCGTGGCTTTTAGTATTTAAAACACTTGTTTTTGAAATTTAGAGTACCTCTAATACATGTTTTCGAACTTTTGAGGCATATTCCTGGCTTGCTTTCACAAACCTCACAAACAAAGGATGAGGGTTTTCTACTGTACTTTTAAGTTCAGGATGAAATTGCACACCTACAAACCAGGGGTGATTTTTTAGCTCAATTATTTCTACCAATTTCCCTTCAGGATTTATGCCAGTGGCCATCATGCCAGCTGCATCATATTGTTTCAAATAGGCGTTGTTGAATTCATACCGATGCCTGTGTCTTTCGGTAATGTCGCTTTGGTTGTAAACCTGAAATGCTTTTGTGCCTTTTTTGATGTGACAAGGATATGAGCCAAGGCGCATATTTCCGCCTTTGGTAGTCAGGTTGCGTTGACTTTCCATCATGTGTATGACGGGGTGGGCTGTTTCGGGATTCATTTCGGCTGATGCTGCATCGGCAAGGCCAAGCACATTGCGGCCAAATTCCACTACAGCACATTGCATACCCAGGCATATGCCTAAAAACGGAATGTTGCGCTCTCTTGCAAATTGAACTGCATTTATTTTGCCCTCCATGCCTCTTTCTCCAAAACCAGGCGCTACCAGAATGCCATCTACTTTACCTAAATATTGCTCCACGGCATGTTCACCCAGCAGATCTTCAGCTTTTATCCATTTGAGCTTCACCTTGCATTCACTGGCCGCACTGGCATGTACAAATGACTCTGCAATAGACTTATAAGAATCTTTCAGCTCAACATATTTACCAACCAGGGCAATTTGCACTTCATCAGTTGGATTTTTCAGTCGACCTAAAAATTCCTTCCAGGATTCGATGTTTGGATCTTGTTTCGAACTCAGCTTCACTTTCGAAAGCACCCTTTCGTCCAGTTTTTCACGCTTCATCAACAAAGGAACATCATAAATGGTCTCAGCGTCAAGTGCCTCGATGACTGAATTGATGTGTACGTTGCAAAACAATGCTATCTTCTTTCTGATTTCGATGGGAAGCGGCTTTTCGGATCTGCATACTAAAATATCGGGTTGGATTCCAGCTTCCAGCAATAGTTTTACAGAATGCTGGGTTGGCTTGGTTTTCAATTCTCCTGCTGTAGCCAGGTAAGGAACCAAAGTAAGATGAATGACAATGCCATTATTAGCGCCCAATTCCCATTTTGCTTGTCGCACGGCTTCTATAAATGGCAATGATTCTATATCGCCCACGCAGCCGCCAATTTCTGTAATCACAAAATCAAACTCACCCGTTTCACCCAACAGATACATGTTGCGCTTGATCTCGTCGGTAATGTGTGGAATTACCTGAACGGTTTTACCCAAATAATCGCCTCGCCTTTCTTTTGTAATAACGTTGTTGTAAATTCTGCCTGTAGTAATGTTGTTGGCCTGGCTGGTAAATCGGTTTAAAAACCGTTCATAATGTCCCAAATCAAGGTCGGTTTCCGCACCATCCTCGGTTACATAACATTCACCATGTTCGTAAGGGTTTAGCGTACCTGGATCAATGTTCAGATAAGGATCAAATTTTTGAATGGTGACAGTGAAGCCTCTGGCTTGCAGAAGTTTGGCTAAGGAAGCAGCAATGATGCCCTTGCCAAGGGAGGAGGTAACGCCTCCTGTGATAAAAATGAACTTGGTATTCATGCCCGTGTTTACGGGCTGTAAAAGTAGTTGAAATTGCGGTGCTGCATGCATTTAATTAAGATTAGGTCTGAAAAGTGGATAACAATCAGCCAAGAGTATCGAGGTGGACGTGTCAATCCTAAAAGTTGAAACCATGGTTAGTATCTTGAGCTAGTAGTAGCTTTTATACTTTGGCGAAGGCATTCTGAACTACAAACCATTGTGCCTAATAATTTTGTAAAGGCAATTTCAAAATAGCTCCTACCTTTGCTTTCAGGGAATTGCCTTATTATGAAATCATTTGTATTAGCCTTCTTTCTATTTTGCTTTACATTAGTTCTTTCAGCCCAAAGTCCAGGATGGGAATGGCAAAATCCCCGACCTACAGGCAACCATTTGAGAGATATTTACTTTTCAGATAGCAACAATGGTTGGGCAGTTGGCGACATAGGCACAATTTTGAAAACAAACAACTCAGGAGATACCTGGGAGGCTCAAACCAGCCAAACTTCCAAATGGCTTCGTGCTGTTTATTTCATTGACAAAAACTTAGGTTTTTCGGTAGGTTACAGTGGAACCATACTTAAAACTACAAACGGAGGCGAGCAATGGACGTCTATCCCAAGTGGAACTGATAATGACTTATTTAGCATTATTTTTACTGATAGCCAAACTGGTTGGGTGGCTGGGCAATCTGGTATCATTTTGAAAACCACAGACTCTGGCCAATCGTGGTTGGCTCAAAACAGCCAAGTCACTTTTAACTTAAATGAGATTTTTTTCAAGGACGATAATACTGGTTGGGCATTGGGAGAAAATAGCAAATTATTGAAAACAACAAATGGAGGAGTAATTTGGCAATCGCTAAATTCAGGTGCCAATATTACAGTCTATTCGGTATATTTTCTTACCCAGAAAAAAGGCTGGGCTTCTGGCAGCAATGGCAGCATTTACTTATCAAACGATGGAGGCAACACCTGGAATCTTCAAAAAACGGGTACAACAAATTTACTGTATTCAATAAAGTTTTTGGATGACCAAAATGGGTTTGCAGCTGGTGAAAAAGGCATTTTACTAAAAACGACAAACGGGGGCGAACTTTGGAAAGAAGTGAATACAGGCACTCAAACAGGATTGTGGTCTTTGCACTTCGCCAATACAAAAATGGGTTGGGCTGTAGGGAGTTCAGGCGTAATTGTAAAAACAATGGATGGCGGGGAAACCTGGAGAAGTTTTACGAATGCAACAAAAAATTGGCTCGAATTCATCCATTTCACGAATGCCAATACAGGTTGGATAGTAGGCGACGCAGGAGTTATTCTAAAAACTACAAATGCTGGCTTAGACTGGAATGCGCAAAAGAGTAATACCAATAAGCAACTTAGCTCTGTTCATTTCATAGATCCTATGCAAGGTTGCGCTGTGGGAGACGAAGGGAATATCGTTTTCACCACCGATGGCGGAAGCAACTGGAGTAAAGCTGTAAATAATTCAGATGAAGATTTGAACTCAGTTTACCTGATCGATCATTCATTGGGCTGGGCTGTTGGCGATCCAGGTATAGTATTGAAAACTACCGATGGAGGCAAAACCTGGGATCAGCAGAAAACCAACATTAAAAATGAATTGACCTCTGTTTATTTTGTGAATGCCATGCTGGGCTGGGTAGTAGGCAGCGAAGGCACAGTACTCAAAACAGCAGATGGAGGACTAACTTGGATTCCATTTTCGGTTGGCTCGAGCAGCGAACTTTTGTCCGTTTATTTTCTTGACGAAAACACAGGCTGGGCAGTTGGCGATCCAGGAACTATCATAAAAACCACCGATGGCGGCAAAACCTGGCAGAGCCAAAACAGCGGCACAAAAAATGGTTTATGGCATGTTACTTTTATAGATGCAAGCCATGGCTTTGCAGTGGGTGAATACGGAACAATTCTGAAAACCACAAATGGTGGCAAAAAGTGGATAACCCAAAGCAGCGGAACTAGAAATAGTTTATATTCAACTCACTTTGTTGACCTGTCCAATGGTTGGGTGGTAGGCAGAGGCGGCGTGGTACTGCATACAACTTCCGGGGGGGATTCCAAAGCCAACAAATAAACAATGGTTTTCAAATTTCGTTTTAGTGCGCATGGAATTGACCGAAGCAGATATTGATCGCATTGTTGAAATGGCTTGGGAAGACCGAACGCCTTTCGAAGCCATAGAAACTCAGTTTGGCATCAACAACCAAGGCGTTATTGAACTCATGCGCAGAACCATGAAGCCAAGTTCATTTAAAATGTGGCGTAAACGAACCACGGGGCGCAAAACCAAGCACACCTTGTTGTCAGGGTCAAACGATCAAAGGTTCAAATGTACCCGTCAAAGATTCATATCGATGAATAGACTATCCAAAAGATAGGTATAATACTCGCAATTTCGCTATAAGTGTAAAACTGATTTGCATGACTAATCCAACAGGTACAAAATTTTACAGCTATAAATCCAATTTGAAAATAAAACATGATAAACATGCCATAATATGTTTTTACCTTTTAAATATAGTATTACAGTTTGAATCGTTAAAAAATCAATTTCCTTTTGTAGCCTTATCGTAGTGCCTTATGAAGTAATTAAAAATAACGTATGGTCTTATTATAATGTCCTATACTTCAATTCCTGATATATTTGCCACAAATTCAAAACCACTATTATGAAAATTACATACTACGGTCATTCCTGCTTCGGAATAGAAAATGGCGGCTACAAATTTCTGTTCGATCCATTCATTAGTTATAACGAACTGGCTGCTGGTGTAGACGTTTCTGCCATTGAAGCTGAATATATTTTGCTTAGTCATGCACACCAGGATCATACGGCAGACGCAGAAATCATTGCCCGAAAAAACGATTCAACAATTGTGGCGAATTGGGAAATTCATGCGTTTTACGAAAAGCTGGGCATCAAAACCCATCCAATGAACTTGGGCGGCACCTGGCATTTTGAATTTGGAAGTGTAACTATGACGCCTGCCGTGCATTCCAGTTCATTTCCCGACGGAACCTACGGAGGCAATCCAGGAGGTTTTGTAGTAGCATCAGCTGACCGGACATTTTATTTTGCCGGTGACACCGCTTTGTTTTCAGATATGCAGCTGATTGGCAACGAGCACAAACTCGATTTTGCCTTTTTGCCTATTGGCGATAACTTTACCATGGGCATCAGAGACGCTATCAAAGCAGCGAGGCTGCTAGGTGTTAAAAAGGTGATTGCGATGCACTACGACACTTTCCCAAATATTACCATCAACCACGAAGAAGTTGTAACATTAGCTTCTTTCAACGAAATTGAACTAATTTTGCCGGAGGTAGGCAAAACCTTCAGCCTGTAATCTCAGTTTAAATACTGAATAGTTGAAGTGGTTTTTAATCTTCACGGAATTTTTTTGCCAAATAAATTCAGGTATAAATCTGACGAAATTAAGCACTCAACAAACGATTTAATATCTATTTTATCCACACATATTTGGAAATAAGACTATTGAATCACTCCTTTGTTTCTAAGTTTTAAAAACACCAATTTTAACTCATGAAAAGATTTTTTCCTCTCCTTTTTGGGCTCTTTATCTGTTGCAGTTTTGCAGCAAATGCCCAAGTCAACATCACCTTTAAAGTAGATCTCACTACATACATTTCAAATGGAGGTACAGTGACGCCAGAAGGTGTTCACATAGCTGGCAACTTTACATTGAGGGGAGGTAACCTTCCCGATTGGACTCCACTTTCAGGCCCTATGATCAACGAAGGCAACAATGTTTGGAGCAGAACAGTAACTTTTAACGGAAGTGCTACCGATTCATTGGAATGGAAATACTTACGTGGAAATGCCTGGACAAATGGCGATGAAGGGTCAAACTGGAATCCACCAAACAACACTTGCACAAAACCTGGCAGCAACAATAACAGAAAATTGCTTTTGCCGACTTCTGGCAATTGGGTTGTAACCTCCGAGTGGGCACGATGTGCTACCATTACAGAAGTAACCAATTCAGTTCCAACCGTGCTCACCGGCGATGTTTCTGCTATTACTCAAACTTCTGCCAGCGTGGCGGGTCTTGTAACAGATGATGGAGGAGCAAGCATCAGCGAGAGAGGAATTTGCTATGGCACCACGCCAAATCCTACTTTGGCCAACAACTTTGTGGCCTCAGGAACAGGCACTGGAAGTTTTTCTAGTAACATCAGTGGCCTTACACCTGGCACAGTTTATTATGTGAAAGCCTACGCCACCAACAGCATCGGCACAGCCTATGGAGATCAAAGTCAATTTACTACTCTGGGCTCAAGCATCCAAACTTTTACAGTAACATACAGGGTTGACATCACCAGTTACCTGGCAGGAGGCGCAACGCTGGCACCGGAAGGCATAAGAATTGGCGGCGATTTTTCCGACAGAGGCACATCATTACCCAACTGGACACCGTCAAATGCAGCTTGTGCTTTAACAAATCTTGGAAACAACATTTGGGCAATTACTGTCACATATCCAGACACGGTTGCCGGACGGATTCAACGCTACAAATTTGTAAATGGCGATTGGGGACAAAACGAAGGAGGTGCAGGTTCCAATATTTTGAGTGGAAGCTGTGGAGTACAAGACGGCGGCGACATCAACAGAACATTGACTCTGGCCAACCAAAATACTACAGTCACTTTTTGCTGGGATCAATGTCAAGCTACTTGCTCTACGCTGGTAAATTTGCCAACAGTAACTACAGGTGCTGTTACAGTCATTAACCAAACCACTGCTACTGTAGCTGGAAACGTTACCAATGATGGCGGAGCGGCCGTTTCTGCCAGAGGTATTTGTTATTCTACCACTGCAAATCCAACAATCGCAAACAATGTAGTGGCATCAGGTACAGGGACTGGTGCTTTCAATGCCAACTTAACCGGACTTACTGCAAACACGCTTTATTACGTGAGAGCCTATGCAACCAACAGCGAAGGAACAGCTTATGGCGATGAGGTAACTTTCAGAACCTTAGCCCAAGCCATCCAAACTTTTACAGTAACATACAGGGTTGACATCACCAGTTACCTGGCAGGAGGCGCAACGCTGGCACCGGAAGGCATAAGAATTGGCGGCGATTTTTCCGACAGAGGCACATCATTACCCAACTGGACACCGTCAAATGCAGCTTGTGCTTTAACAAATCTTGGAAACAACATTTGGGCAATTACTGTCACATATCCAGACACGGTTGCCGGACGGATTCAACGCTACAAATTTGTAAATGGCGATTGGGGACAAAACGAAGGAGGTGCAGGTTCCAATATTTTGAGTGGAAGCTGTGGAGTACAAGACGGCGGCGACATCAACAGAACATTGACTCTGGCCAACCAAAATACTACAGTCACTTTTTGCTGGGATCAATGTCAAGCTACTTGCTCTACGCTGGTAAATTTGCCAACAGTAACTACAGGTGCTGTTACAGCCATTAACCAAACCACTGCTACTTTAGCTGGAAACGTAACAGCAGATGGAGGTTCAGCCGTTACAGCAAGAGGGGTGTGTTGGAGCACTTCACCAGATCCGGTAAATACGTTGCCAACTACCTTGACCTTGGGTGCAGGACTTGGAGTTTTTAGCGGAAATGTAATTGGGCTAACACCAGCTACAAACTATTACGTGCGGGCATTTGCCACCAATGGAAATGGAACAGCTTACGGAAACGAAGTTATTTTCAGAACTACAGGCGGTGTCAGTGGAGCAACCATCACTTTTCGGGTAGACATTGCTGATTTTCTGGGATCAGGAGGCACCATCAACAACGTTGTAAGTATTGCAGGTAATTTCACCTCTCGAGGAGGAGACCTTCCTGATTGGACACCTCCTTCCGGCCCCATGACACAATCATCACCGAATGTTTGGGAAAGAACAATCCAATTTGATGGAACTGCTGCTGACTCATTGAACTGGAAATATGTACAAGGTGCAAATTGGCCAGATGGTGATGAAGGCAATGAGTGGACACCGCCACTTGATGCTTCTTGCATTATGATAGCCGACAACAACAACCGAAAACTATTGTTACCAGCGTCAGGGAGGTGGTTGTATTTTTCTCAATGGGCTCGTTGCGGTCTGCTTTCACCTAGTACTTTCATTCCCGTTCAGGAAGGTGCAATTGCATTCAGTTTGTTCCCAAATCCTGCCCAAAGCCATGTAAATCTGGTGCTTCAAGACGTAGTGCTGCCCAGCATTAAAATAATGGCCATGGATGGTAAAACCGTAAGCAATGAGGTACTACATGGTCAACATGGTCAATACAGAATTGAAACCAACAACTTGAAACCGGGAAAATATATGGTCTTAATCACCGATAATGGAAGATTCCAAAAAGCTGCTTTTTCAGTTTTGAGGTAAACGCATTCATACCATTTAAAAGGAAAGCCATCCAGACTTATCACTGGGTGGCTTTTTAGTTATTACAACATGAGAAGATTTCAGCTCTTGCACTGTTTTGTGCTCTTGGCCATGTCTATGGGTTCATGCCAAACCAAAAAAGAACAATCAATTCCACCCAAAGCATTCAAATATTTCCTGGGCTCAGACATGTCATACTTGAACCAAATGGAAGACTGCGAAGGAAAGTTCAGACTGAATGGGCAGGAAGTTGAGCCTTTCAAGTTGTTTGCCGATAAAGGTGCGTCTATCGTTCGGGTTCGGCTATGGCATACCCCAAGTTTTGGCAACTACAGCAACCTAGCCGATGTGAAAAAAACAATCAGAAGAGCTAAGGAAAAAAAATGCGTGTCTTGCTCGACTTTCATTATTCCGATACCTGGGCCGACCCGCAACGTCAATTGATTCCGGCAGCATGGAAGCATATTTCAAATGTAAATTTGCTCGGTGATTCCGTTTACCAATACACATTAAACACCTTAATGAGTTTAAATTCAGCTGGTTTGATGCCCGAATTGGTGCAAGTGGGCAACGAAATCAATGCGGAGGTGATGCAGTATCAAGAGCAGGTTCGATTCCCGATCAACTGGAGCCGAAATATTTCTTTGTTGAACAAAGGAATTGCTGGGGTGAGAAAAGCGGCTGAGCAAAGCGGTAAAAAAATTGAAGTACTGATGCATGTGGCACAACCCGACGAAGCATTTTGGTGGTACGATGCCGCAAAAAGAAACGGAATAGCCGATTACGAATGGATTGGCTTGAGCTATTACACCCAATGGTCGAAATTTAACCTGACTCAAATGAAAAACGAAGTGGCCAGATTAATACGAACCTTCAACAAGCGTGTAATGATTGTAGAAGCTGGATACCCATTTACCTTAACAAATGCCGATGGAGCCAACAATTTGCTCGATACTGTATCCCAAATTCCAGGTTATACCATTAGCCCGGCAGAACAGCGCAGATTCATGATCGACATGACAAAAGCACTGATTGAAGGTGGTGGAGAAGGTGTGATTTATTGGGAACCTGCCTGGATTTCAACCCGTTGCCGCAGCCAGTGGGGAACTGGTTCACACTGGGAAAATGCCACATTTTTTGACTCAAGAAACAACAACGAAGCCTTGCCTGCATTCGATTATTTCGAAGAAAATCAATATAAAGTTGAGTAGGCTATACACCTGAAAGATAAACCCGCTTCACCCGTTGACCGATGGATGTAAGCACCTCATAAGGAATGGTTTGCTGCTGTCCAGCCAGGCGTTTTATTGATTCAGGATCATCAAAAATTACAACTTCATCACCTTCCTGCATATTCAAGCCGGTTACATCAATCATACACATGTCCATGCAAATGCGCCCAAGAATTGGCCGCCACTCCCCTTTTACTTTCAACTGACCAATGGCATTGCTCAAACTTCTGTGAAAACCATCAGCATAGCCCAAATCAACGGTAGCAATGGTCATAGGTTTATCTGCCACAAAAGTTCGTCCATAACTCACAGAATCGCCAGCAGTAATTTCACGAACCTGGGCCACTCTTGAAACCCAACGAGCAGCCAATTGCAAATGCGATTGTTGCTCAATCTGATCCGAAATACCATAAAGAGCAATTCCCAACCTGACCATATTGGCCCCTGTTTGAGGGAAACGTAATATCCCCTCCGAATTTTGAATATGGGTTAGTGAAACAGGTTCTGGCAAAGAGCTATTCAACAAGCCGACAAAATGAAAATAGCTTTCTATTTGCTTCTGTGTAAATGCATCATGCTCAGGATTTTCGCTGCCTGCCAAATGGCTGAAAACAGAAATCGGTTTCAACAAGGGCTGATTTGAGAACCATGCAACAAGCGAACCCCAGTCGCTGTTGCCAAAACCAAGCCTGTTCATGCCCGTGTCAATTTCAATGTGAACTTTGAACCCTTTTACGGCCTGCACCTTAAGAAACTCCACTAGCCTTTTCAGAATTTGAAAGGAAAAAACAACCGGCTCAAGGTTGTAGAGTATCAAATCTTCAAAGCCCTCCTCCGAAGGATTCATCACCATGATGGGTGTTTTGATTCCACATTGGCGCAAATGAACACCTTCGTCTGTGTAGGCAACACCCAAATAATCGACCCGGTTATACTCCAACATCCTGGCCACTGCTTCTGCCCCACTTCCATAAGCAAATGCTTTTACCATGGCCATAATCTTTGTATTTCCAGGCAGCAACGACCTGATATATTGAAGGTTAGATCGCAATGCATCCAGGTTTACCTCCAACAGAGACCCATGGCTTTCAGCTTGCCATTTTTTCGAAATTGCCTCTAGCTCAGAAATCCTATTACCCTTTATCAAAATAGATTCATGGCTCAAGGAGGGCAAAGAAACCTGCTCCAACACCGCTTCAACGGATTGAAAAGCACGGGTATTTTGCGGTTTAAACTTTTCAACATAGTCTGTCAGACGATGCCCGATAACAAAGCGATGATCGATGTTATACTGATCCAATAATTCAAAAACCTGCTTGTAACAAGCCTCATCAGTCATCCCGCTTTGGTTCATTTCTGACAAAACGATAGCCTTTTTTTGCTCAGGCAAAGCTTTGTTTTGCTCCTGAAAATCAAGTGCTATTTTCAGCCCTGCTATATCGTTGCTATAACTATCGTCAATGATTTGTGTGTTGTACAAACCTCTTTTACTGGACAGACGCAGAGGAATGTTCTCGAGCAAAGCCACCCTTTTCAGCACATCTTCAGAAAGCATATCAAGCGCTTTGAGGCAACCCAGACAATGGCCTAGATTTTCGAGCGAAGCTAAGTCAGAAAAAGGAAGTTCTACAACAATTTCAATGAATCCGTCTGTCCAAATTGCCTGCCTGCCTGTTTTACTTTTCCACGACCATGTAATGCATTCAGGCACTAAAAGGTTCTGCCTGATGAACTCATGAACCATTTTATTTTCAATGTGATACACAAGAAAACGACTGGTTTGGAACAAACTTAATTTTTCGACCAGCTTTTGTTCTCTATTCGAAAAACCTTCGTCGTGTGCTGTGCCGATGTTGGTAAAAATGCCTATGTCCGGCATAAAAATCCGGGCTAGTTTTTCCATTTCACCTGACCTGGAAACGCCTGTTTCAAAAATCCCCAAGGTATGGTAAGCCTCGGTTAACAAGAGGGAATAAGGCACCCCTATCTGCGAATTGAAACTTTTTGGGCTTTTTACAATGGCAAAAAAACCTTGCAATAATTGAGCGAGCCATTCTTTTACAATTGTCTTTCCATTGCTACCAGCTATGCCAACCAAAGGCAAGTTAGAATGCTTTATATGTTTGGCCGCAAGTATTTGGTAGTCAGTTAATGTATCAGCAGAAAAAATGAAACAAGCATCTGGAAATTGACTGCACTCCACTTTCTCCTGGCACCAAAAAACCCGAACACCAATTTCATAAGCATTCGAAAGAAATTCTATACCGGATCTGGAGCCTTGAAATGTGATAAAACACGTGCTGCGCCCGTTTCGGATAAGCCTGGTATCGAACTCAATTGCCGACAAAGGAAGGTCTGCAACAACTAAACTACCTTCAAGTTTAAGGCCAAGCTGCTCACAAATTTGACGGGCACTCAGAGTCATTTTAAAAACTTAATTGTAAACAATTTTATTGGCCAGATGGTATAGAAACTATTGATTTCAAATACAATCTACTAGCAGCTAATTCTCTGTTAATCAACATGTTTCTATAATGCTCTGCATCCTTTTCCAGAACCGGATCTTGTAGCATAGGTCGCATCAACGCCTCTACCATAGCTTGCATTTCAGGCTTTACAGAATAAAAAACCCAATTGTCCATGCGCTCCCGCTTCACCAACCTTGCATGATCCATCACCCGTAAATGCCTCGACGATTTGGCTTGAGTAATGTCGAGTGCCCATTCCAAATCAATGGTACACACTTGCTTAAACCGAAGCATAAGCGAAACAATTCTTAGCCTGGTTTGATCAGAAAAGCACTGATAGAAGGTTTGGTAATACTCGATATTGGGCATTAATTCTTTGGAGCTGAAACCTTTTGTCGGGCTAAATAGCCAATGGCAATTCCAAATTTAAGCATGGGTCCTCTTTGATAAGGATTTACAATAGGAATATGAACCTGATCGGCAGCCTCTCGCTCGCCAATCCGTTGATTATACCCGATACCACCATAAATATCAATATTCATTTTCTTTACCAAAGTAGCTTTCAGTCCAATAATCACACCGAACGATGCTGAAGAACATTCGTAGATTATCTCCTTTTCTGTACTTCCTGTTGGCGGAGCAATCGGATCATTTTGAGTCAGGCTAATAGCCCTGTAGGTGCTGAACAAGCCAAGGTAATATTCAGAATACCCTGTTTTATTCGACCTGTTATCAAGAATTAATTTATAGTGAGCGTCTAATTTATACCCTGAAAAAGTTGTTGCATCGTTGTAGGCTGTTGGATTTTCGGTGCCATATAACCCAACAATAAATCGAAACCCATTATTGAGGTCAAACTTCTGGTCAATACCCAGCTCAAACCCGCCTCCGATAACGCTCAAAGGTTGGATGATGATTTCGGTAGAAGAAGTTGGGATAGGAAATTTCCCATTATTTACTTCAACGTACTCCTGGCTTTTGGCCTGAAAGTTCAACAGAAGCAAACCCATTGAAAACGCAACAACAGCTTTCATGATAAATAGATTTGTGCAAATATACTTGAAGCAGACAATTACTAAATAAGAATTTCAATGCTTAGCGAAAGTGGCTGGGTCTTGAAAATAATTAAGCAAAAAAAAGACCTTGAATCAAATTTTGCAGAAGTTCGCAGCTTCGAATTCAGCAGATACCTGCTTTTAACACAACATGAAAAACTTAGGCATTGATGTAGGCAGCTCATCCATTAAGGTTTGTTTGTACGACCTTGAGAAAAACAACTTAATAGCTTCAGCACAATCTCCGGATCATGAACTCGACATGATTTCTAATCAACCGGGTTGGGCAGAGCAGCACCCCGACACCTGGTGGGAGCATATTAAATTGGCCATAGCTAAAATTAAAGCCAATCATGCTGCAGAACTCCTTGAGGTTGAAGCCATTGGCATTTCGTATCAAATGCATGGCCTGGTGGTAGTAGATAAAAATTTCAAGCCCCTCCGGCCATCCATTATTTGGTGCGACAGTAGGGCTGTTGCCATTGGTGAAGCTGCTTTTTCAGCATTGGGCTCATCATTTTGCCTGAGCCATTATCTCAATTCACCCGGGAATTTTACTGCCTCAAAACTGAAGTGGGTGAAGGACAATGAGCCTGAATTATTTACCAAAATTCACCTCGCCATGTTGCCAGGTGACTACATTGCTTTGCGCATGACCAGCGAACCATTGAGCACTTATTCAGGTATGTCGGAAGGAATTTTGTGGGATTTTTCTGCCGCTGGACTCAACCATTCATTACTTGAACATTACGGTATTTCGCCAGAGCTTTTTCCAGGATTGCAGGCATCTTTTTCAGACCAGGGTAAAGTGAAGCCAGAGATTGCAGCGGAACTTGGAATTTCACCTCAGGCCAGAATTACCTACCGTGCCGGAGATCAACCCAATAACGCATTTTCCTTGAATGTGCTCAAACCGGGTGAAGTGGCTGCCAATGCCGGCACTTCTGGTGTAATTTATGGAATTGACGATAAGCCTTCGTATGATCCACAATCGAGGGTAAATACATTTGTTCATGTAAATCACCAGGCGAACAATCCCCGTTATGGGGTGCTTGCTTGTGTAAACGGAACAGGAATTCTGAACAGTTGGACCCGAAAACTGCTTGGATTTCAGGCAGAACAAAGCGTGAGCTATCAGTCTATGAATGAAGCGGCTGCAAAAGCGCCGGCTGGTTCAGGTGGCTTGCTCATGTATCCTTATGGAAATGGCGCTGAGCGAACCTTGGGCAACAAAAACCCTGGAGCTTCTATTAAAAATCTTGATTTCAACAACCACCAACCAGCGCATGTGCTCCGGGCAACACAGGAGGGCATTGTGTATGCGCTGAATTTAGGCTTTGATGTGATGAAAGGCATGGGCATGCAGGTGAATAAAGTGAGAGCCGGGCATGCAAACATGTTCCTGAGTCCACTTTTCAGGCAGGTTTTTGCTGATGTAACCCGAACTTCGGTGGAATTGTACCAGGCCGACGGAGCTATTGGTGCTGCTATCGGGGCAGGCGTTGGTACCGGGAAAGTGAATATGACCGAAGCATTCAGCGGCATAAAACCGATTAGCAAGATAGAACCAAACACAGCTCAATCAACTCAATATCAGGAGTTTTACCAGCAGTGGAAAGCTGGTCTGGAAGTATAAATTCCAAGTTTAGGTAAAAAGGGATTCTGCATTGAGGCTCTGTTGAGCTAAACCACTGTATGCGTTGTCTTTCAACCCAAATGGACTCACAAACGTGAGGTGGACAGCTTTTCGTGTTTTTGTAGCGGTTCGGAAATGGTCCATTTTGGTGCGGAGCTCTAGGTCATATTTTTTGTCAATCACAAAGGGTGCCTGGGCAAATTTCATTTCGCAAATATTCACCACACTATCCCTCCGATCCAGAACCAAATCTATTTGTGCAGCCTGATCGCCTTTGCTCCGCCAAGATGCCACTTCGGTATGCACCCCACTGACGCCCAAGGCGTGTTTAATTTGTTCAACATGCTGAAGACAAAGGAGTTCGAAAGCATAGCCACTCCAAACTCTATGATTTGGCAAGTCAATCTGATTGAGCCAATACTGCTCTGTTCCAACTTTTCTATTTTTGGCAAACCGAAAATAGAACAGCGTAAAAAAATCCATGAGTTGGTATAAACTCTCTCGTTGCTTCCGTCCAAATGGACTGTATCTTCTAATGAAATCCCCCGATTCAAGCTCTTCCAAAACTTTGGTAAGTCCTCCCCCATTGGGAATATTGGTGGCCTTTACCAACTCATCTCGGGTTAACCCAACTGCTTTTTTACTTAAGGCCTCTACCACCAATTGGTGGTTATCGGCAAACCTGAACAAGGAAGCGTACAGGTTTTTAAACTCATCCTTCAACAGGGCATTCGCATTGAAAAACAGGTCATCGACGCATTGAGATGCACTTTTTCCCTTGGCCAACAAACTCCAATAATAGGGTGTACCGCCCAAAATCATGTACAATTCCATCATTTGATGCCTGTTGAACACCAGCCCCAAACTGCCACATAGTTCTTCACACTCACTGAGTGAAAAAGCCTTCAAATGAATCCTTTCAGTGATTCTGTTGTGGAAGCCCCCTTTACTTCGTACAATTTTGCCCATCATCCAAGAGGCCACCGAGCCACAACCAATGAGCAAAATATCTGTTCTTGCTGAAGCCCAGGCATTCCAAAAATGTTCAAAAGCCGGCAAGAAGCCTGACCTTGGCGTATCCATCCATGGCAGTTCATCGATGAAAACCACCTTTTTCCCTTTTGGAAGCTTTTCCAGTACCGATTGAAGTCTATGCAAAGCTTCCAGCCAGGTTTGTGGCAAATCGTCCGGCACCAGGTTTTCAAAAAATCGCTTTAGACTGTATTGAAAATTGATGAGCTGCTCCTGCTGTCCACTCTCAGCCAAACCCGTATGATGAAAAGCCATTCTATCCGAAAAATACTCCCGCAACAGATAGGTCTTGCCAATTCTTCTGCGGCCATAAACAGCTACAAACTCAGATTTTCCAGAGTTGTAAAGCAAGTCCAGTCGCTGCTTTTCAAATTTCCTCCCGATTACCGTTTTCATAACTCGCTACAAATGTAAAAAATTATTATTTAAAGCTCATATAATTATTATAATTCGCTATAACTTAAATTAAAATTGACTTATAGCGCAGTATAAATTTGAACTATAGAATTTAAGCAAGATGACAACAATCATATATTATTGAACATCAGTACTTAAAAAACAATTTGAAACAACATCAAAAACATAAGCCTTTATTGGTTCTGAATATTCAAACCACCCCATAGCTTTGCACCAGGTTTACTCTCCACATGAGCTTTAGCAAAAACAATTATACCGGCTTAACGCTGGCAGGCACCTCCCTAAACCAAACACCACTTGATTGGCAAGGCAACCTGTCCAATATTTCAAATGCTATACAATTGGCTAAAAATAAGCAGGTTGATGTGCTTTGCTTACCTGAACTATGCATCACAGGATACGGTTGCGAAGACATGTTTCTGGCACAATGGGTAAGCGCAAAAGCCTGTGGCATACTGATGAAAGACATTGTTCCACAAACTTCCAATTTAGCTGTGTTTGTGGGATTGCCACTACATGTTGGTGGTAAAGTATTTGATTGTGTGGCGGCTTGCATAGATGGAAACCTGCAAGGATTTTATGCCAAGCAAATACTGGCTTTGGATGGTTTGCATTATGAGCCACGCTGGTTTTCGGCATGGGAAAGTGATTCGGTAAAGCAAATAAACCTGAACGGAAATCTCAATCTCATTGGCGATCAACTATTTGACTACAAAGGTTTTAAAATTGGCATAGAGCTTTGCGAAGAAGCTTGGCGGGGCAATCAAAGAACTGCCATACAACATGCAAAGCGAGGCGCAGACATTATTCTAAACCCAAGTGCAAGCCATTTTTCCTTTGGAAAAATCAAGGAAAGAGAAAATCTGGTTAGGCAAACCAAGGAATTTTTCGATGGTATTTACGTGTATGCCAACTTGTTGGGCAACGAGGCTGGAAGGGCAATTTATGAAGGGGAAATTCTGATTGGGAAACAAGGCCGAATTGTTGGCAGAAACACCCACTTTTCATTTCAGAATCTGGGAATGGTTGTTTTTGAAGACAAAAACTCGGAACCAACGCTCGATATCCATTTCAGAGAAAATAAGTTTGAAGCTTTCAGGCAAGCCGAGGCACTTGGTTTGTTCGACTACATGCGCAAATCGAAATCGCAAGGATTTACACTTTCACTTAGCGGTGGGGCCGACTCAGCATGTTGCGCCGTTTTGGTGGCCGAAATGGTAAAAGAAGGAATCAATCAGCTGGGAACAGCTGTATTTGCCGAAAGGTCTGGATTAGCCAAAGTGTTGCAACATGTTCCAACTGAAAATTGGCTTCAAATAATGCTGAATACAGCCTACCAAAGTACTGAAAATTCAGGAGTTATCACAAAAGAAGCAGCTGCAGGTTTAGCAGAAGAAATAAGTACCAATCATTATGACTGGAATATTCAACAAGCTGTAAACCATGCCATTGAAACGGTTTCAACAGCTACCAAAACCGAAATAAACTGGCAAAAACAAGACCTCGCCTTGCAAAACATTCAAAGCCGTATGCGCTCGCCATACATTTGGCTTTTGGCAAACTTAACCAACTCACTCTTGCTCACCACCAGCAACCGGAGTGAGGGTGATGTTGGCTATGCTACCATGGATGGCGACACCTCAGGCGGCTTGGCTCCCATTGCAGGAGTGGACAAACATTTCATTCGCCAGTGGTTGGTTTGGGCTGAAGAGAAATTGGGGTATTCATCGCTGGGTGCCATCAATGAGCAGGCGCCCACTGCAGAGTTGCGCCCACCAGAAGCAGGCCAAACCGATGAAAAAGACCTGATGCCGTATGCCATATTGGTTGAAATTGAACGGGAGGCAATATTGTACAGAAAATCGCCGCAAGAAGTGCTTTCGACATTGAATGAAAGACAATTGGCAGATGAAAAAGTATTAAAACAGTATGTGAATCGCTTTTTCACCATGTGGGCCAGAACACAATGGAAAAGGGAGCGACTAGCTCCCTCTTTTCACTTAGATGATTTTAACATTGACCCAAGAAGCTGGTTTCGGTTCCCTATACTTTCAGGTGGCTTTACCGACGACCTGAATGCAGAATAACTATCTGATTTTTACCAGTCGAATGTTGTCAAGCACTTCTTTATTTTCATACAAAGTACACACGTAAATACCTGGATTATAATCTTTTAAGTCAAGAATAAAAGAGCTTGGATTTGCAAAATCCGAAATCTTGATGTTGGCAATTGCCGTGCCTAACACATTGGTAACCTGTAAAAAAGTAGGCTTTCGCTTGCCTGGCACTATTTTGAACTTTGTAGCATTGATAAAAGGATTCGGAAATGCCTTAAATTCATACTTTGGCACTACCTGAAGCACTTTGGGGGTTGGTAAACGTTGGTCTGAAGTGAGCCCAAGCACCCATTCAGAATTAGCCTTGGTGTAGCGTTGCACAAGCATTAGAGAAAACAAAATGGTAAAAACAAAAGCGTACTTTTTCATCATAATAAAAAATCGAGTCAAACATCAAAAAATCAAGCCGGTACTGAACTATTTACCTTCAAATCATGTTTTAAAGTGATAATCGATAAAACATGAAATCTGGATTGAAAAAGCCTTCTACCGACTTGGCATCAAAAATATTGGAAGCCTACAAGGAAATCTTATTAACAGAAGGTCAAAAACCTACTTCCGTTTTTAAATTCACCAAATCACTCGGAATCAGCGAGACTGATTTTTACCAACACTTTAGTTCGTTTACTGCCATAGAAAAAGGCATTTGGAAAAAACTGATGGAGCAAACATTGACTTCAGTGATGGCAGAAGATGTTTACCCAAGCTATTCCGTGCGTGAAAAATTATTGGCATTTTACTTTACCTGGATAGAAACGCTAAAAGCAAATCGCAGCTATGTGTTGATGGTTTGGGGTAAAACCCGCAGAAATGAATGGTTGCCAACTGAAGTTCAAGCACTTAAAGACGCTTTCAAAAATTACGCCCAGGAGCTTGTTGCTGAAGGCTATGAGAAAGGTGAATTGTACAACAGACCGTTGGTGAGCGACCGATATGTAGACGCACTTTGGATTCAGTTTGGGCATATTTCAGGTTTTTGGGTAAAAGATGAAAGTACAGGTTTTGAAAACACTGATGCTTTGATTGAAAAATCGGTGAACCTGGGCGCCGACCTGATGGGTACAACTACCTTGGATTCAGCGCTTGACCTGGCTAAGTTTCTTTGGAAAAACCGCTAAATCACCATGAAAGAACAAAAAAGTATACCTGTAAGCAAAGTAGCAAGAGCCACAAAATTTGTGACCACAGGCATCAAAGTGAGCGGCAATTACATTAAACATTACGCCAGAAAGGCCATGAATGAAGATGTGACCCGTGAAGATTTGCACAATGACAACGCCACAGATATCTACGAAACCCTGAGCACACTAAAAGGCAGTGCCTTGAAAGTAGCCCAGATGATGAGCATGGACCGCAGTGTGCTTCCCAAGGCTTATGTCGATCGTTTTCAAATGAGCCAATATTCGGCGCCTCCTCTTTCAGGACCGTTGGTGGTTCAAACGTTTAAGAAGTTTTTCGGAGAATCGCCCTCTCAGTTGTTTGATAGTTTTGATCTTAAAGCGAACAATGCAGCTTCTATCGGTCAGGTACATGTAGGATTTAAAAACGGTAAAAAACTCGCTGTAAAAGTACAATATCCAGGTATTGCTGAAAGTATCAGTGCAGATTTAAAAATGGTTAAACCATTCGCTGTGAGGCTAATGGGCTTAAATGAAGCCGATGTGAATCGATACATGGGCGAAGTAGAAACCAAGCTTTTGGAAGAAACAGACTATGTGTTGGAACTTCGCAGATCGCAGGAAATCTCGCAGGCTTGTTCTGGCATTGACAATGTGTATTTCCCTGAATACTACCCTGAATTATCTTGCAATCGCATCATCACCATGGATTGGCTGGACGGCTTGCATTTGAAAGAGTTTTTGGCAACCAATCCAACGCAGGAAACCAGAGACAGCATCGGTCAGGCACTTTGGGATTTTTATGAACTACAAATCCATACCTTGAAGCAAGTGCATGCTGATCCACATCCTGGCAATTTTCTCATGCAACCCGATGGCCGGCTGGGTATCATTGACTTTGGTTGCGTAAAGGAAATAGAAGATAGTTTTTACTTTGAATATTTTTCACTCATCAATCCACAAAACATGGCAGATGAAGAACTTACAATAAAATTATTTTACAAACTTGAATTCATTTATGAAAACGACAGCCAAAAAGATGTGGACTTTTTTGTCCCGATTTTCAAGTATATGATTGGGCTGTTGGGCAAACCTTTTCATCAGGAAACGTTTGACTTTGGAGATGATGAATATTTTCAAAGCATCTACGATTTTGCAGATAAGTTGGGAAAAATGAAAGAGATACGAGAGCAGAAAGTGGCCCGAGGTTCCAAAGATTCTCTCTATATCAACCGTACTTATTTTGGTCTGTATTCCATACTCAACCAATTGAAAGCCAGGGTGAACACACATTCTGTGTTCAAAGAATTGGAGTATGTGGCATAAATTGCCCGGGCAAATCAATTTACAAGTTGGAATCCCATTTATTTCAAAACACACTACTTGTTAGTGGATTATCACTGCTGTCCAACAAAAAATAAAAAAGCTTGAGAAAGTCCAAAAGTCGAAATTTGAGGTCGACGAAAACTTCAAGTTTCTATGGGCTTAATCAAGCGGGTTAAAAATAGTAAAAAGCCGTTAA